>ENA-OPZD01000020-OPZD01000020.1-human-gut-metagenome-genome-assembly--contig:-NODE-20-length-95071-cov-25.833365_pt1 | contig 95071 bp, 76 predicted proteins | sample MGYA00242479_ERZ504495 | MGnify/ENA primary metagenome ERZ504495 (study PRJEB26092, sample SAMD00036286) | human gut metagenome | host: Homo sapiens | study: EMG produced TPA metagenomics assembly of... | reverse complement strand
CGTCGGGGTTGGCCGTTGTATTGGTTTTGCGGTGGTCATGGCCCAGGTGAGACGCCCGGTCCCTTTCCGAACCCGGAAGCTAAGGCCTGGTCGCGGCGATGGTACTGCACTCGAGAGGGTGTGGGAGGAGTAGGCACGCCGCCGCATTCAACGTCGGGGTTCCCGGTCGAGCGTGACGCTCCGGGGAACCCTTTTTTTTGTTTGTCTTCCGGTTTCCGGGGGATCCCCGGGCGCGACGCTCCGGGAACCCCTTTTCTTATTCCCGCACACGGGTGTTTCCTCCGCCCATTGGAGGTTTTTGGACGCCGGAAGGACTGCCGGCGGGATGATTCCTCCATCGGCCGGGAGTTTCGGGACGTCGGGAGGCCCGTGGGCGGGAGGATTCCTCCACCCACTGGGTGTTTTGTTCCGCCGGAAGGCCCGTGGGCGGGCGGATTCCTCCACCCACTGGGAGTCCCGGGACGCTGGGGGATCCCAGGAATTCCAGGGGAGCTTCCTGCCCTTATCCGATGGTGGAATAGACTGGGGAACCATGCATTATTTCGTACCCAAACGCTGCGTCGAATCGAACAAAATCATGTACCGCGACAAAGCGACGGCCCGGCAGGCCGCCGACCAGAGCTGGCGTGAACGCGGCACCGAACTATGGGTGTATCGGTGCGAATTCTGCGGAACCTGGCATCTCACACATCACGATCCACAATCCAGCTACACGTACGTGCCCTTCAATCAGCAGATTAAACCGCATTCCCGCAAAAAGGCTACAAACCACGTCGTAAGTAGTTCCGTTAGCGCTCGAGGCGGAAGCCTTGGCGCTTGGCGTTTGGAGCTACGGCCTTGCTGGTCACACCGGAATCGACCGCATTCGACGCGATCTGATCGCTGAACGGATCAACTGGGCGCTCGGTATTGCGCAAATCGTAATACCGATGCACTTCCTCGTCAAAATCCTGCAAACCGGCAAGCAACGTCTCATTGTTCGACGGATACTCATTCTCAAAGAACTGCATGGAGCGCGGCATACGCGGCTTGAGTGCGGGATCCTGATCGGGCTTGCCAATCGCAAGTCCGAGCACAGGGTACGTGTATTCCGGAAGATTCAGCAGATCAATCAAAGCCGGAACATCGTTAAGCAGCGAGCCGAGAATCACACAGCCAAGGCCGAGCGAATAAGCGGCCGTCTCCATCGCATGAAGCGCCAAAACTGCGTCATTCTGTGCCTGAGTGTAACGATAACTGCCATTCAACGTAAACTCGTCGGAAGCGGTCTCAACGCCCTTGGAAGCTGCGATGGCCGCATTGCGATGCTCGTCAAGCACAAACACGTACAGCAGTGGCGCGGTCGCGATATATGGCTGCCCGCCGATTTCGGCAAGACGCTTCTTTGCGGCCGGATCGGTGATGCGGATTGCCGACCAGTCGTTCAGGAATTGGCTGCTTGCGGCATGCTGGGCCACGGTTTCGAGAGTTTCGACGATATCGTCGCTCAGCGGCTTCGGCTTGAATTTGCGGATGGAACGACGCTCCAGCAGAGTGTCGACAGTTGCATTATGCAGAATATTACTCATGTTGACTATTTATATCCCATCCGCGTAATTGCGCAAGCATTTTCGCCCGCAAGCGCATTCCTTCCAATCGCAGTTTCGTGCAGTTTCGTGCGGTTCCAACCGCAGCTTCAATTGCAGATCTGAATCGCACGCTTCGAAATATGGAAGTTGGAGTGGGATTGTTTGCGGATCTGGCGAAATTTGCGCTTATCGGCAAATCTAGCGGATTCCACGGTTTCAGCGGATTCGGCGCGATTGACGGGAGTGGCGGCGATCGACCAGCGCCTGCGATCCGCGGTCGGATAGTTGCGATACCAGCGCGCCGAGTCCTGCGGAAGCCACGCCGAACACGAGATTCAGCGCCAGTTCCTTGCGTTTGTCGGTGGTGCCGTCCGGCAACACGGCTTTGCGGCCGACCGACTTGCGCCATGCCAGTTCGAACAGTTTGCCGAACACGAGTCCGGCCAGCGTGGGGGCGGCCACCTTGAACATCTTGTCGCAAAGATCGTCGGGATCGTTGATTCGCTGTTCGCGCAGGGCATTCACTTTCTCGTCGACGTTATGCAGCGACGCTACGATGCGGTCTGCGCTGGATTCCGGGTCAGGCATTTCACTCATGATTTCCAGTGTAGACCGTGCCGTCGGATTTCGGTTGGATTTCGCCGGCGTATGCGTGCGTTGCGAAGCGCTTAAGACACGTGGTGGAAGATTGCTGGTGAAACGCTTTTCGTCGGCTAGAGTAGGAGTATGACAGATACTCAAGTCGGAAGCAAGGATGCTTCTTCAACCGCGCCCGGCCGCCTGGTACTGCTGCGCCATGGCCAGACTGTGTGGAGCGAATCGGGCCAGCATACCGGCCGAACCAATATTCCGTTGACCGATACCGGTTGCGAGCAGGCTCGTGCGGCGGGCGAGCGTCTTCGTGAGGCGTTCCCCAATGGTTTCGACCAAGGCTGCATGTTCGCAAGCCCCCTGCGTCGCGCCCAGCAGACCGCGCAACTGGCTGGTTATGGCGATTTCAAAGTGCTTGACGAGATTGCGGAATGGGATTACGGCCGTGCCGAAGGGCGTACACGCCAGGAGGTGAGCGAGGCTGGAGGCTTCCAGTGGGATGTATGGCGCGACGGTCCGCGTTCCCTTCCCGAATCGTTGGAGGGCGACTGGGTTGAGACGTTGCCAAGCGGCGAGCAGGTTCCGGTGCACAATGGCCCTGGCGAGACGGTTGAGGAGGCCGCCGCGCGCACCCGCGATGCGATCGACGCGGTGATGCCGCTGCTCAATGCCGGTCATGACGTGCTGTTGGTGGCGCACGCGCATGTGTTGCGCATCCTCACCTCGCAGTGGCTGGACGTCGATCCGCATTTCGCGCGTTTGCTGCGCCTCGACACCGCGCATTATTGCGTGCTGAGCCAATATAAGGGAGACAACGTTATCGAGCATTGGAATTGCTAGGTGCGTTGCGCTGGGCTGAACGTCGGTAGTTTGACATCGTTTACAAACCGCCGACGTTTTTTTGTTGCCGTACGGCGTCAGGTTCGCGATTCACTGCGATTGTTGCCGTGTGATATGGAGGGTGTGTCGCAAACGGTTTCATAAAGACAGTGTGATGAAAACCGTTAAAAATAAAGTATTTTGAGAAAAACCTGCGAGCGTAAAATCACCCTAAAAATGGTTTTTCTTGCTTACGTTTGCAAAAATGGGAGAAATGCGGCACAATAGTGCATGTCAGGAATCGTGAGGAAGCGATTTCACAGGATGTTGACCAGCGGGGTGCTGGGAAACAGGAATGGAAGAGAAAGGTTCGATGATGAATCGTACTATCAAGGCAGCAGTTGGAATGGTCGCCATCGCGGCGATGTCCGTAGGCACGTTGGGCGCTTGCGGATCGAGCTCCAGCTCCGACGACGGCAAGGGCAAGGTCTACTACCTGAACTTCAAGCCGGAATCCAGCGACGAATGGCAGAAGCTGGCCAAGGATTACACCAAGGAAACCGGTGTCGAGGTCAAGGTCCAGACCGCTGCCTCCGGCACCTACGAGCAGACCCTGAAGTCCGAGATCGCCAAGTCCGAGGCCCCGACCCTGTTCCAGGTCAACGGTCCGGTCGGCTATCAGAACTGGAAGTCCTACACTGATGACATGACGGACACTGAGCCGTACAAGCAGCTCATCAACAAGGACGTCGCCCTCAAGGATGGGAGCAAGGTCGTTGGCGTTCCATACGCTATGGAGACCTATGGCCTGATTTACAACAAGGATCTGCTGGCCAAGTACATCGCCACCGATGGCGCCAAGATCAAGGACGTCAAGGATATCGACAACTTCGACACCCTGAAGGCCGTGGCCGATGACATCCAGGCCAAGAAGGACCAGCTCGGAGTCAAGGGCGCGTTCACTTCCGCTGGTTTCGATTCCAGCTCCGATTGGCGTTTTAAGACCCATCTGGCCAACCTACCGCTGTACTACGAGTTCAAGGATGACAACGTCACCGAGCAGCCGGAGACCATCAAGGGTACCTACCTGCCGGAGTACAAGAACATCTTCGACCTGTACCTGAAGGATTCCACCACCGAACCGACCCAGCTGAGCTCCAAGACCGGTGATGACGCTACCTCCGAGTTCTCCCTCGGCGAGGCCGTGTTCTATCAGAACGGCACTTGGGCATGGACCGATCTGCAGAAGAACGGCATGAAGGCCGAGTCCATCGGCATGCTCCCGATCTACACGGGCGTCAAGGGCGAGGAGAACCAGGGTCTGGCCACTGGCTCCGAGAACTACTGGTGCATTAACTCCAAGGCTTCCGACGCCGATAAGAAGGCCACCAAGGACTTCCTGAAGTGGGTCGTCACCAGCAAGACCGGCATCGAGTCCCTGTCCAGCGCCATGGGCTTCACCACTCCGTTCAAGTCCTTCAGCGATGTCAAGTCCGACAATCCGCTGGTGCAGGCCGCTGTTGAAGATCAGAATTCTGACAAGACCGCAGTCTCTTGGAACTTCACCATGATGCCGTCCGAAGAGTGGAAGAACCAGCTCGGTTCCGCCCTCCTCGAGTACGCGCAGGGCACCGGCGACTGGGATGCCGTCAAGACCGCATTCGTGGACGGTTGGAAGACCGAGTACGACGCCGCTCACTGATCTCGCATCAGCAGGCTGACGAAATTCAGTCAATCCGGCAAAAGCAAAATTCAACAAACGACATGTATTGCGAATACGGTTCGAACATCGCATGGTGCGGCTGTTGCGATCGCAATCAGCATGTCAATCGAATAACTCAATAACTGAATAAACGACGAGCTGCAATCGGAAGTCCTCTTATCCTTTCCTGGTTGCAGCTCGTTTTTTTAAAAAAACAAAAGATGACGACGAATCAAGGGACACGCCGTGTGTGACGGGATTGCGCTACAGTAATGAAAGCGCTATCATTATAACGATAAACAGAGAAGATTTTGATTCAAAAATGTTCTTATCTGCAGTTTGGAAAAATGTAATCGCTGTCATTTTGCGACGATGCGACGAAAGTGAAAACATATGATGCAACAAGAAATTGCTACTACCGATCCGGCGTTGTGGTGGAAGCAGGCCGTGGTGTACCAGGTGTACCCGCGTTCCTTCAAGGATTCCCGCGGTTCGGGCCTGGGCAGCATCGCAGGCGTCACCGAGAAGATCGACTACCTCTCCGAACTCGGCGTGGACGCCATCTGGCTGAGCCCGTTCTACCCGTCCCAGCTTGCCGACGGCGGCTACGACGTGGACGACTACCGCAACGTCGACCCGAAGCTCGGCACCATGGACGATTTCGACGAGCTCGCCAAGGCCGCCCACGAGCACGGCATCAAGGTCGTGGTCGACATCGTGCCGAACCACAGCTCCAACCTGCACGAATGGTTCAAGGCCGCCCTCGCGGCCGCCCCAGGCTCCCCGGAACGCGACCGCTACATCTTCCGCGATGGCAAGGGTCCGAACGGCGACCAGCCGCCGACTGATTGGATCGCAAGCTTCGGCGGTCCGGCGTGGACGCGCGTTCCTGACGGCCAGTGGTATCTGCACATGTTCACCAAGGAGCAGCCGGACTGGAACTGGAAGAACCCCGAGGTGCGCGCCGACTTCATCAAGACGCTGCGCTTCTGGCTCGACCATGGCGCGGACGGCTTCCGCGTGGACGTGGCGCACGGCCTCGCCAAGGATCTTGACCGCGACGACCTCGAAAGCTACAAGGTCTGCGAGCATGTGCTTCCTTCGGACGGGTCGCACCCGTTGTATGACCGTGATGAGGTGCATGACATCTACCGCGAGTGGCGCAAGGTGTTCAACGAGTATAATCCGCCGGCATTCGCCGTGGCCGAAGCCTGGGTCAATCCGGATCGCCAGCATCTGTATGCGTCGACCGAAGAGCTTGGACAGGTGTTCAACTTCGAGTTCGCCAAGAAGGATTGGATTCGCGACGACATGCATCTGGCCATCGAAGAAGGCTTGGAAAGCGCGGAACGATCCGGCTCTTCGGCAACTTGGGTGATGAGCAATCATGATGTGCCCCGCCATGTCAGCCGTTATGGATTGCCACAGGTTCCTGCCGCGTCGCATCATCAGCTGGCCAAGGATTGGCTGCTGCGCGACGGTACCACCTATGAGGAGAACCGCGAATTGGGCGCCAAGCGTGCCCGCGCTGCGATTCTTATGGAACTTGCCTTGCCTGGTTCCACCTACATTTATCAGGGTGAGGAACTGGGACTGCCGGAAGTCGCGGATATTCCTTGGAACAAGCTGGAGGATCCCACCGCATTCAACAGCGTGCGCGAGCAAATCGAAAAAGGCCGTGACGGCTGCCGTGTGCCGCTGCCCTGGGTCGCCGCAGACGCACCGAAGCTCGATGATCCCGATGACGAATTCGGCCACGATGGTTCTTTCGGTTTCTCTCCTGCGGGCGCCGAGCATGATCCACACCTACCACAGCCGAAATGGTACAAGGATTTCGCCGTCGACGTGGAGGATGCCGACCCGAATTCCATGCTGAACCTGTACCGCAAGGCGCTGTCGTTGAGGCATAACCTGATGCCGCAGGACACCGAACTGCAGTGGCTGGACGAAGATCGTCCATCTGACGTGCGGGACGGCGCGGATGGACAACGCGGCGGAGTCATCGCCTACAGTCGTTCCAACGGTTGGGCGAGCGTCACCAATTTCGGCGAACGTCCGGCCGAACTACCGCAAGGCGATGTCATCCTCGCGTCGGGTGAACTCACCGAGGATGGCCGATTGCCGCAGGACACCACCGTCTGGCTCCAGATATAACGCGGCGGCCGGAAGCAATGCCGGCGCACGTACAAATAGCTACCACGAAAATCAGCAAGTCCAACGAATAACAACAAATCCAACGAAGGAGATAAGCAATGAAGCAGGGAATCATCACCAAAACGTGCGCGGTCGCCGCGGCGTTGGCCATGGGCGTATCGTTGGCGGCTTGCGGCGGCAGCAGCGCTGATTCCGACAAGGGCCATGTGTATTTCATGAACAACAAGTCGGAAGTCGTGGACCAATACAAGCAGCTCGCCGAAATGTATACCGAAAAACCGGTGTGCAGGTGGACGTGCAGACCGGTGCGTCCGGCACATACGATGCGACCATGAGCTCGGAGCTGGCCAAGTCCAACGCGCCGACCATGTTCAACATCTCCGGTTTCGACCAGTTCGCAAAATATCAGAAGTATTGCGAGCCATTGCAGGACACCGAAGCGTACAAACTGCTCACCGATGACGGCAAGGCCTACTCCTACACCATTGATGGCGATTCGTTCACGCTGCCATACGCGGCTGAATGGTACGGCATCATCTACAACAAGAAGATCATCAACGATTACGCCAGCAAGGATTACGCGGTGATCAAGAGCGCCGACGACATCAAGGATTACAAGACGCTCAAGGCCGTGGCCGAGTCCATCAACGAGCACAAGGACGATCTCGGCGTCGACGGCGCGTTTGCGACGCCAGGTCTGGATGCCTCCGACACATACCGTTTCTCCGCGCATATGGGGCGCATCCCGCTGTACTACGAGTACAAGGACATGAACACCACGTTCTCCAAGACCATCAAGGGCACCTACTTGGATAACTACAAGGATCTGTTCGATCTCGAGCTGGACGACCAGCCCGACTGATCCGAGCCTGGTCAGCTCGAAGACGTACGACGATGTCACTTCCGAATTCGCGCTCGGCCAGGTGGCGTTCTATCCGAACGGTGTCTGGGCCTACACGCAGATCAAGGGTAACGAAGTGGCGGACGACGATCTTGGCATGCTGCCGTATTACATGGGCATCAAGGGCGAGGAGGAGAGCGGTCCCGCAGGCGTGTATGACGCCAGCTGGGCGGTGAACAAGAACGCTTCCGACAAAGACAAGCAGGCCACGCTCGACTTCATCAAGTGGATGGTCACCGATGACGAGGCCAAGAAGATCCTCTCCCAAGATATGGGCTTCTCCGTACCGTTCACCACATTCGATGGCGATGAGTTCCAGCCGGATAATCCGCTGACCAAGATCGCTCGCTCCTACGCTGCCGACGGCAAGACCGAGGTACGCAGCTTCACCGTTCCGGATCAGCAGTGGCAGGACGACGTCGCCGCGGCGCTTATCGAATACGCGCAGGGCACCGGCGATTGGAGCAAGGTGAAGAGCGCCTACGTCGACGGCTGGGCCACCGAATGGAACAACAACGAGGAATCGTTGGGATCCGTTCCTCAAGCGCAGAAATTCGATCAGCAGGGGTGAGATCGCACCGCTGATTGAAGCCCTGCAAGGCTTGCGATGAAAAGAGCGGCCTGTGTGCATGATTTGGTTCATGCATACAGGCCGCTTTCGCGTTTTGGCGGCTTTACGTTTTCCGCTGCCTCTCGATTTATTCAGCTGCCGTCGATTTATTCAGCTGCCGTCGATTTATTCAGCTGCCGTCGATTTATGACGCCGATTTATTCCGCCGTCGCCGCCCCGCTGTCAATGCGGCTTGTGGTGTTGCGCAACACCAGCAAAGGATCCTGCAGTTCATGCGGATGTTCAAGAGGTTCGTTACGTAGGAGCTGCAGCACTTTTCTACCGGCTATGCGCCCTAGCTCGATTGGCTCCTGGCGAATGGTGGAAAGATCCGCTGCCTGTGCGATTTCGGCGTCGTCAAAGCCGAGCACTGAAATGTCTTCCGGCACATTCAGCTGCTGCTTGCGTAGTTCCTTGACCAGTGCGATGGCGACTTGGTCGGTTTCCACGCAGACGGCGGTGGGGCGTTCCGGAAGTGACAGCAGTTTCGCGGTCAGTTGCGAGGCGAGGTCGGATTTGCTCAGCGGCGCATCGTGCGCGTCGGCCGTAAGCAGGCTGAATGTGATTCCATCGGTGGCGTTGGCCTGTGCGGCATCCGCGAACGCTGGGTGCGTTGGCTGGTGTTGTAGACCATGTCGGCCGGAATGTAGTCGCTGCAGAACGCGATGTTGGTATGCCCCAGAGAGCGCAGCAATCGTACGGCCATGGTCATCGCACTGGAGTTGTCGATGCTGATGGAGGCGTCGAAATAACCCGATTCCGCAGGAACGTTGACGCCCACGGTCGGCAGGTCTATGGCTTGGAGCTGGTCGCGCATGGCGGGCATGAGCTGGAATGAGGAAATGATGATGGCGTCCGCGTTGCGGCTTTTCGGCAGCTGGGAGAAAAACCGGTCCAGTTCGCTGCGGTCGGTGATGAAGGCCGGTGTGACGTCATAGCCGACCGGCGCGAGCTCCTCGTAGACCCCTTGGAGCACTCCGGAATTGAACCACTCGTTGAGTTTGCCCGAGACCAGGAGGATGACGCGCATGGTTTTTCCGGATGCTAGGGCGGAAGCGCTTTTTGAGAGTGTGAAGTTGAGTTGATCCGCTGCCCGCTGAACTTTGATGCGGGTCTCTTCTGTGACGTTGGTCGCGCCACGAAGTGCTCGGGAAACGGTGGCTTGCGACACTCCTGCCAATTCGGCTACGTTGGCGATGGTCGGTTTGGCCATGTGTCTCCTTTGATGAAAATGATTAACGCTTCCATGATACTAAAAGCCCTGATTTTAGACGAAAACACGCTGTAGATTGGTGAATTTGTACAACAGAAATGAAAGCGCTATCATTTACAGTAGTCGAAAGACGAATATAAAGATTCGATTACAAGATAGCGTAAGGCAACGGTAGCCTGTAATCGCTGTCACGAAGTGGTGAAGTTCAACATGGCGGCAAAAAACAGACGCTATGCGAACGGTGCTCGTTCGGACCGTTTAGCGATGCAGACGAGCCGTAGTGGAACGCACGATCAGCTGCGCCGGGAACGTTTTGAACGGTTCGTCAAGCGGGCGCTCCTCAATGAGATCGAGCGTCATGCGGGCCGCCTCCTGCGCCATTTCGACAGGCGTCTGGCGCACGGTGGTCAGGCCGAGGTCGCGCGCGTAAATGCTGTCGTCGTAGCCGATGATGGAAATATCGTTCGGCACGGTGAATCCGTTGCGTTCCAGCTGGAACAGCAGCGGCACCGCGATGCCGTCTTCCTGGCAGGCGATCGCGGTCGGCATATGGTCGAGGCTGAGCAGCTGCGTCACGACTTTGCTGATGTTGTTCTTGCTTTCGTCGGTGACGAGCACGCGCGGTTCGACGCCGTTGGCTTGGCAGCACGCCATGAACGATTCGAAACGTCCCTGCACGCTGAAGTGGAGCGTCACTTCGCGGTTGGTGCGAATGTAGGCGATGTCACGGTGGCCGAGCGTCATAAGATGGCGTGCGGCAAGCTCGGATCCCTGCTTGTCGTCGATGCGCACGGCCGCGCTGAAACCGCGCTCTTCCGGCAGACTCGAGTTGATGCCGATGATTGGCACATTGACGGACTTGAGCTGATCGATCTCGTTGGCGTCGATATCGAAGGAAATGACGATTACCGCGTCGACGTTGCGGCGCACCGGCAGCATGTCGAAGAATTCACGACGTTCCTCGATGCTCGACATCTGGTAGATGGAAATGTCGTATCCCTCGTCGTGGAAGATCTGGTTGAGGCCTTCGATGATGGATGAGCTGAACCACAGGTTGAGCCGTCCGGAAACCAGGACCGCGATGCGTAGCGCGCGACCGGTTTTCAGCGCGGCTGCGGAACGTGAAATGGAGAAGTTCAGCTCGTCCGCGGCTTTCATCACCTTGTCTCGGGTGGCTTTCGACACGAGATCCGGGCGTGTGAAGGAACGCGAAACCGTTGAAATGGATACGTGCGCAAGCTGCGCTACATCTTGAATACTGCTTTTCATGTTTTTCCTTGTGACTGCTTACGTTCCAACATACTGTATTGCGACATCTTTGCAATACGTGCATTACAAAACGTTTTCATTATAGCAGAAGAGGCTTAAAATGCTTGATATTGCAACGAGTTTTTATAATCAAAAACATGGCAACGTTGGTAAATTTGCGTCTCAAGACATGTAAAAATGACAACGTTTGACATTTCGTGTCATGCCGTTTATCATGACGAGTGTAAATACCGGAAAGGTGGAGAACAGAGCAGTGATCCGCTGATTCGGCCAACAATTGCAGGAATTCCGCACCGCGGTGCCGCGGTGATCGGAATGGAGAAGGAAAGAAAGCAGGCAGGCTATGATCAGCATGGCTGGCAAGGCGATACGGAAATGGTGGGCGCTGTTTGCGCTGCCAACGTTCGCCGCATTCATTATTGGATTCGTCGTTCCATTCATCATGGGCGTCTACCTGAGCTTTTGCAAGTTCACTACGGTTACCGACGCCGAGTTCGTAGGGCTTAAGAACTACACCCGCGCACTGCAGGACAAGGAATTCCTACATGCGCTGGGCTTCTCTACGTTGCTGACTATCGTTACCACGATTGTGATCAACGTGGTCGCGTTCTCCATCGCCTACATGCTCACCAAGGCGATCAAGGGATCGAACATTTTCCGTTCGGTGTTCTTCATGCCGAACCTGATTGGTGGCATCATTCTGGGCTACATCTGGATGCTGCTGCTCAACGGCATTCTCGCGCACTGGGCGCGCTCGCTGACCTATAGCGCAACGTACGGCTTCTGGGGTCTGGTCGTGCTGGTGTGCTGGCAGCAGATCGGCTACATGATGATCATCTACATCGCCGGCATGCAGTCGCTGCCGACCGACGTGCTCGAAGCGGCTTCCGTGGATGGCGCAAATGGCACGCAGACCATGTTCAAGATCATCATTCCGCTGATGATGCCGTCGATCACCGTGTGCTCGTTCCTGTGCGTGACCAACGGCTTCAAGCTCTATGACCAGAACCTCGCATTAACGAACGGCGCTCCGTCGAACATGTCTGAAGGCCTGGCGATGAACATCACCCGCACCTTCTATGGCCGCGTCGGCTGGGAAGGCGTTGGACAGGCCAAGGCAGTGCTGTTCTTCGTGCTTGTCGCGATTGTTGCGCTGATTCAGAATAAGCTGACGACTTCCAAGGAGGTGGAAGCATGATTTCCGGAGAAAAGGTCAAGCACGGCGGATTGTGGACCGTACTGTTTTCCTTGGTATCGCTGGCATGGATTTTCCCGATCGTGTTGGTGATCATCAACTCCTTCAAGCAGAAGGCGTACATTTCGCGTAACGCGTTCTCCATCCCGGCCGGCAAGGCGTTCGTTGGATTGGAAAACTATACCCGTGGCATTGAAACCACGAATTTCTTCGCCAGCTTCGGCTGGACCCTGCTGATCACGGTCGGCTCGGTGATTCTGATCCTGGTGTGCACTTCGATGTGCGCATGGTGGATCGTGCGTGTGAACAACTGGGCTGCGAAGCTGCTGTACACGCTGTTCCTGTTCAACATGATCGTGCCGTTCCAGATGGTGATGTTCACGCTTTCGAAGCTCGCCGATATGCTGAAGCTCAACACTCCGTGGGGCTTGTGCATTGTGTACTTGGGATTCGGCGCAGGCCTGGCCGTGTTCATCTTCACCGGTGTGGTCAAGGGCATTCCGCAGTCGTTGGAAGAGTCCGCAATGATTGACGGCGCTTCCGTGCCCCGCATTTTCTTCCAGATCGTGGTGCCGATCATGAAGCCGTCGATCGTGTCTGTTGCGATTCTGCAGGCAATGTGGATTTGGAACGACTACCTGCTGCCGTACCTGACGCTCGATTTGGGCAAGTACAAGACGATTTCCGTGGCTATTCAGTACCTTAAGGGCGGCTATGGTTCCGTCGATATGGGCGCTATGATGGCCTGCCTGGTGATGGCCATCATCCCGATTATTGTCTTCTACCTCATCTGCCAGAAGCACATCGTCAAGGGTGTAATGGCTGGTGCAGTCAAGGGATGATCGAAGATCATCCCTTGTGGGACAGTGCAGTGCGCTGTCCCATGCACCAGCCTGAGCGAGGCCGACAGGCCTCGCTCAGGTAGCATTGAGCCCGGCCGCAAGGCCGGGCTCTTTCATATCCGAATCCGAAAACTACTTCATATATTTGCGGAACACGTGCTCGAAAATCGGCACGTGAATCATAATCATGGTGCCGTAGCCCAAAACGAGTAGCAGGAACAGGCCTTGCGGCATGTAAAACCAGCTGCCTACCAAAAGCGCGATGTAAATCGCGTCGATGGCGGCCATGCCGAGCGTGCGCCCGATATTGCTCACGCCGAATACGAAGGCGTTGCCGAGCGTGCGCCAGAACGAGTTTTCGAAGCGTGACTGCAATGCCCATATCCATTCGAATCCGATGACCCATACGATGCTCAACGCGAATTTCGGAATCAGCAGCGGCGTGATCTGCAGCACGATCCATGAGTACACGCTAATCGCCCCGGCAATGCCGAAAATCAGCCAATAACCGGTTGCCTTTACGAAGTTTGACCGGAATGCGGTGAAATAATTGCGGGTGACGGTGCCTTCGCCTGCGAGCGAGCGTCGTGCCGCGTCGTGGCCGGCGGTCAAGGCCGCGCCGATGGTGACGATCGGAATGCTGGTGACCAACATGAGGATGTTGATCCAAATCGCGTCGACGGCGTCGCTGAGGCCGCGCATAAAGCCGGAGTCGGGTGATAGGAACTTCATGCGTACCAGTCTACTCGGCGGTGCGGCAATCGTTTGCATGCGTACATCGAGTAGCGGTCTGCTGTTCCTTGCGTAGCTTTCTTAGTATCGTTGTCATTGAATGTGCATAAAAAAGTCCCGTCACATATAGACGGGTGTACATAAGACAGTATTGCGCTAAGATTGACGAAGCGGCACGAAACCGCATGGAGCTGATCATGCCAGAGCTGGCAAAGCAGTACGACGTGGCCGAACAGCTGAAAGCTGAAAACCAAATGGAATGGGTACGGCAGATGAACGCTTGCAAGGCACAGGCAGAGGAAGTTGTGAAAGCGGAATTGATTTATGATTGAGCGAGAAAGTCCGGGCAGAAAACTGTTCGGACTTTTCTCATATATTCCAAAGTTGCGGTAGAATTGTTCACAAGTTTTATGGTATAATTTGAACACGAAATTGAGCAATAAATCAGAAGTCATAAAGGAAAATTTAGATGAAACTGTTTTTATGTTCGCACTTTTCAAGCGTAGGAAGTTTGATAAAAGAAGAAATTGATAACAAGAAAGTCGCATTTATTCCAACAGCTTCGCTGCATGAAGGTTACACCGGTTATGTTGGTTCGGCTCGAAAACTATTCAAAAAACTGGGAGCATCTGTAACTGAAATTGATATCTCAACGGAGGCTTATTCAACGATACAGGCTGTTTTTGAAGATGCGGATGTGATATATTTTACCGGCGGAAATTCTTTCTTCCTTATGGACCAGCTACGTAAAACGGAAACGGACGAGCTGTTGAAGAAAGAATTGGCAAACGGAAAACTGATGATCGGTGAGTCGGCAGGCGCAATTATATGCGCTCCGACCATTCAATATATTGAACAAATGGATGAAAAGCCAGAGGATTACTCTCAAGAAGATAATGAGGGGCTGGATTTGATTGATTTCTATGTTCTTCCCCATTATCTCACGGCACCCTTTAAGAAAATTACCGAGAGAATCATGGCTGAGTTTTCGGATTTGAATATCTGTGCTATTAACAACCACCAGGCAATTATAGTCAATGATGAAGGTTCAAAGGTGATTTGTAAAGACTAATAAAACATTAAAATTGAATTCAAGTTTGTCGAACTGATAAAAACCCTTTAGGAACTAAAGGGCGCACTTCTATACTCTCTATCGAGAGTAGTGCGTCCTGCGGAGCTTCATTCCCGGTCAGCAGAAGAAAACTGCACGACCGAGAATGTTTCGTCACTTCGTTCCGTCAAGGTGGCTACACCCCCTTGCGCCGCTAAAGCGGCTATCCCCTGTGGACTTGCCGTCCGCAAACGGTTTTGACAAACCGTTTGCCGCCAGCAAGTTTGAAGATTAGACATAAACAAATCCTCCGTATGGTCTAAGCCATACGGAGGATTAACTGTTTTACGGACACCCGTCTATGGTGCGTGACGGGACTTTATGGAGTTATATGAGGACGCTTACTTTTCGCCGTTCATGATGGCGGAAAGCGACTTCACGCGCGGCAGGTCGAACACTTCGTCGGTGTGCACCACCTTGTGGTCGGGGCCTGCCAGTGGCACGCGCCAGTTGCAGTATTCGCTGGACGTGCCCGGCTGGTTCTGCGAACGGGTTTCGCCGACGCCGTCCACCAGCGCCGCCTGCAGAAGCACGGATGGCGAGCGGAGCAGCATCTTGTGCATCGCCTCGACGATCTCTTGAATATGGTCGTCGACGTCCGCGGCGATTTCCGGCGTGATCAGTTCGCTTTCGACCAGTCGGTCAAGCATGGCCTGACGTTCCGCGGTTGCGGACGCCTGGAATTCCTCGACCGGACCGGTGAGCAGGTTCAGTTCTTCGCGCAGCTTGACATGCTCGAACTGCAGGTAGCCTGCGGTCGGCGGCAGATCGTGCGTGGTGACGGATGCCAACGCATACTCGCGGTAATCGGCCGGATCGGCATACGGGTCGCCGGCGTTGGGGGAGTCGTCCACACGGGCGAACCATTCCACCGTGCAGCCGAGCAGACCGTGCTCGGCAAGCACGGTGCGCACGTAATCCGGCACGGTGCCGAGGTCTTCGCCGACCACTAGGCCGTTCACGCGGGAAGCCTCGATCGTGAGGATCGCGATCATCGCCTCATAGTCGTAAGTGACGTATGCGCCGCCGCGTGCGCCTTCGCCCTGCGGAATCCACCACAGGCGGAACAGGCCGAGCACATGGTCGATGCGCACCGCGCCCGCGTGCGAGAACATGTTGTGCACCATTTCGCGGTACACGCCATAACCGGTTTTGGCGAGATAGTTCGGATTGAACGGCGGCTGGCCCCAGTCCTGGCCCTGCTGGTTGTAGAAGTCCGGCGGGCAGCCAACGGTGACGCTGCCGACGGCGAAGCGTTCCGGATTCCACCACACGTCGGCGCCCAGCGAGTGCACGCCCACAGCCATGTCTTGCATGAGGCCCAATGCCATGCCGCTTTCGCGTGCGGCGGTCTGCGCGGCGGTCACCTGTTCGTCGGCGATCCACTGCAGCCAGCATTCGAATTCGACCATGTCGGCATGATCGCGCATGAGTTCGGCCACTTCCGGCGAATCACGGTTCGTCTCCGCGAACCATGTGCCCTCCCATGGGCGCCCCACATCTGGAATGCCACCGACCATGCGGCGAATGCGCGCAGATCCGGGCCGGCCGCCTCCTTGAACGCTTCGAATGCGGCCTGACGCTCGGCGGAACGCGGCACCTTGAACACGAGCTGCAGCGCCTGGCGCTTGTGCCACCACGCGGAGTTGATGTCGAGTTCGTCGGCATTGTCGTTGGCGGGAGCGACTTCGGCGTGCAAGCGCTCGACTTCGGCCAACGCGGCCTCGTCAAGCCCCGCATATTCCTCGATATCCTGCGGGCGAATGTAGGTGACGTTCATGAATCGGCGCGATTCCGGCAGGTACGGCGACGGTTCGAGCGGCTCGACCGGCGCGGTTGCGTGGATCGGGTTGATGAGCATGAAATCGGCATGCGACTTTTCGGCGGCGTCGGTGAGCAGCAGCTTCAGATCGCCGTAGTCGCCCACGCCCCACGATTCGGCGGAGCGGATGGAATACATTTGCGCCATCCAACCCCAACGCTGCTTTTCGGCAACCGCAGGCGGCAGCGGTACGCGTGCCGGGGCGCAGATCAGTCGCGCCTCGCCGTGCAGCGGGCCCGCGTTGACGCGCAGCGTGTGGTAGCCGGCGGGAATGTCGTCCGGCAGGGTGAGCGTGAGCGAGCCGTCGGTCTGCGGGGCCAAATACATGCACAGGTTGCCCTCATACCGCGTGCCGTCCTCAAGCAACAGGCGTAGCGTCACGTCGTGGCCCTTCGCGCGGATCGGCGTGGTCGCTTCCTTGCCGATGAACTTCACGATGGTCGGTTCCACAAGGGTGTCTGCGATGCGCTGCTTGGTGAGTTCGTACGATGCCGCGATCGCTTCATCGCTGGATGCGTCCACGCCGAGCGCCGCAAGTACGGAGACGAGCACTTCGTCGCGGATTTCCACGTAGGTGCCGAGCTGGTCGATATACGACGTTGAGATGCCGTTGAGTTTGGCGAGCTGAATAAGCGGTCGTGCGATGCGTTCCGCGCTTTCGGTTTGCTGGGTTGCCGTCATAGGTTCCTTCTTTCCGGGGCCGTTGCTGGCCGATGATGCTGCATTGCCACGCGATTGGCGCGCTTCGGTGCGTATGCCAACCGTTCTGCTATGTACTGTAGCATATGATGACATCGTTTTCAATAGGCGTGTTATTGGGTGTAAACGTTGAAGTATTGCGATTTCTTAACTACTTTATAGACGTTAGATAGTGAAAATGCTTTTTCTGTTTGCCTATCGTTTGCAAGGTGTTTGACAGTGGATATGACTGCTGTCCTACCGTCGTTGCCACCGCTGTTTCCGAAGTGCGATCGCGTTGGATCCATGGGCGCACGCGGCTGGCGTGAACGGCCGTCGAAGCATGGTCGTCGACTTGCATCGCACCGATCCCGAAGGTTGGGATGCCGATCGCATGCCGGAAGTGCCAATTGCGCAAACGGTTGTTTGGGAAACGCATGTCGGCGATTTCAGCAACGATCCCGCGGGAGGATTCCCCGAATCCCATCGTGGAAAATATTGCGTTCACCGACCTGGGAACGACGTTGGACGGTCATCCTGATTTTCCGACGGGATTGTCGTATCTCAAAAAGCTTGGCATTACCGCGGTGCAGCTGATGCCGATCTACGATTTCGGTTCCGTCGACGAAACGATCTGCAGCCGATACAACTGGGGTTACGATCCCGTCAATTACAACGTTCCTGAAGGATCGTACTCCACGAATCCGTATGACGGGTCCGTGCGCATCCGCGAGGTCAAGCAGATGGTGCAGGCGTTGCATAATGCCGGCATCAAAGTGATTATGGACGTGGTCTACAATCACATGTTCTCGCCCGACAACTGGTTCGAGCGCATCGTGCCCGAATACTTCCTGCGTCGCAAGCCGAACGGGGCGTTGTCGAACGGCTCCGGATGCGGATGCGATATGGCCACGGAACGTGCGATGTTCCGCCGTTTTGTGGTGGAATCCGTGGCGTATTGGGCGAGGGAATACCATCTTGACGGCTTCCGATTCGACCTGATGGGCCTGATCGACGTCGACACCATGAACGCCGTGCGCGCCGCTTTGGACGAAATCCCCGACCGTGGGCCGAGCATTCTTATGTATGGCGAACCGTGGTCGGCCAGCGCTACCGCGGCTTTGCCGGGCACCGTGCTTGCCGACAAGGCCGGATTGCCGCAGCTTGATAATCGCATCGGGCATTTTTGCGACACCACGCGAGACGCCATCAAGGGGCATGTGTTCTTCTCGGACCGTCCCGGATACGTTAACGGGGGTATGCATGAGAATGCGGCCTCCGTGCGCGACGCGGTGAACGCCTGGCGTGCCAGCAAACAGCCGGAAGGTGTTGCGGGTCAAGTGATCCAGTATGTTTCCGCGCATGACGATCTGACCTTGTGGGACAAGCTTTGCGCAAGTCTTGCCGCGAAATCGCTGGGCAGCGCCGTTAGTGAAGGCGACAACGAGAATTCCGTGGACGTGCCGAAGGCGTTGTATGACGCCGATCTTTCGGAAGCTGGGCTCGCCTCGGCCGGTTCCGCGATTGCCGGGGCCATGGCCACGGTGATGGATGCGAATCGTATGGCGGCGGGCATTGTGCTCACTTCCGCGGGCATTCCGTTCATGCTGTCTGGCGAGGAGTTCGCGCGTACGAAATACGGCAATTCCGATTCGTACGATTCGGCGCGCGAGCTGAATTGGCTTGATTGGACTCGTGCCTGGCGCATGCGCGATCTGGTGGAGTATTACACGAAACTGATCGCCTTGCGTAAGAGCTCGGCGGAATGGTTTGACGGCGATCGTGTGATCGTCAGCGTGGAAGGCGACGAACTGGTGTTCCGGGTCGGCGACTACTTGGTGGCGGTGAATCCGGGACGTCATATTGGCGCGATTGACGTTGCCTCGACTGCGGTTGCGCCGGTTTCGGAGTCGTCTCGCGTGTGGTGCGGCATGGGTTCGTCCACAAACGCATCCGCGGCGTGCATCAGTGCGGGAGATGGCGATTATTTGATCGTGCCACCGCATACGTTTGCAATCTGGCGGTTGCGGTAACCTCGTGCATAACGCATGTAACGCATTGGTTTGCAAGGGCAGCGGCTGCAAAGTGGCAATCGCCGCCGCCGGTAAAGCGGCGACGATGCCGATGAAAGGACCTGCTATGGAAAACGTGACGCATACCCCTAAATACGAGGTTGTGTTCTTCGATCTGTATGGAACGCTTATTGACATACGTACCGACGAACAGTGCGACGCGGCCTGGCAGGCCTTGTATGACACCGCTTGCGAGCTTGGAGCGCAATACGATTCGGTTGAGGCACTGCGTGAACGTTTCGAAAAACTTGAGGCGCGCGAAATGCTGCATCAGTCGAATCATGCCATCGTTCGCAATGGGTGGGACGAGTTCGACGTGCTACCGGTGTACCGCTCGCTGCTCATGAATCGTAACGACGAGGCGGAACGGTTGCTGGCGTTGCCGCAGGCCGCTCAAAAGGCCGCGTGGGCGTTCCGTCAGGGTAGCACCAGCATGATCCGCCTGTATCCGGGTGCGCTGGAAATGATCGAAAAACTGCAGGAAGCCGGCATTGTCGTGGCGCTGCTCAGCAACGCGCAATCCTGCTATACCCGTGCCGAGTTGGAAATGACGGGACTTGCCAGCGTGCTTGACGACGTGATCATCTCCAGCGAGGAAAAGATTCGCAAGCCCGCGCGCGATTTGTATATGCTGGCGCTCGACCGTGAATTCGTTACCGCCAAGCATGCGCTGATGGTGGGCAATGACGAGAAGAACGATATTGTCGGTGCGCGTTCGGCGGGCATCGACGGCGTGTATTTCCGCACGGAGATTTCGCCGGCCGACGATCCGGATGCGTCGAGTTATGCGGTGCGTTCGTTTAAGGGTGCCGATTATGAAGGATTGCTGGATTACGTGCTGAACGCCTGATCTTTCGCATTGCGTGCGTACTGCTCGTGTATTGCGGGGCGTGCGTTGCGTTGCGCGTATTGCGCGGCGTGCGCCACGTTTACGGGGGTCACCTTTCGTAAAGCGTGTAAGGTATGTTGCATACATTTGCAGCATACGTTCGCAGGATTTTTGCAACAATGGCAAGATGATGCGAGTAAAGCTACGTGAAAGCACGAAAGACATAGTGTGAAACAATCGCGTGAAACATGTCGCACAGGGGTTACGTGAAAAACATATTGCGCGGAATGCTGTGCAAGCGCGTGAGACGCGAAGCTCCGCATATGGCAGCGATGCCGCAACGCGATACCGCGGCGTAATGTCGTGACGTGGCACAGTGTGCGCAGACGATTACGTGCGCGCATGATGCTTGCGCGATGGAATCGAGGAAAACTCGAGGAGGACTTATGGAAGGCTACACCGAAAACGGCGCCGGAACCGACGTCACCGACCAGATCGGCTTTGCGGGCATGCGCCGCAAGAAAAAGCAGCGCCGCGGATTGAGCGTATTCCAGCTCAAGGTAATCGGCGCGGTGGCGCTGGTGCTTTCCGCCGGCAGTACCACGCTGGTGCCACTGATTTTCGGATCCGACACGAGCAACATGACGTCGCTTACGGCCATGGTGCTATGCGAAGTGGTGTCGTGGTTCGCCGCGCCGATCTACGCGTGGCTGCTGGTGCAAGGCTTCCAGCAGACGCGCAATCGCGTGGCATACGGCGTGCAGCTGCTGTTGTTGGCACTAATCGCCGAAGTGCCGTACGATCTCGCCACTTCGGGCAAGCCGTTCGATTTCGGCTCGCAGAATCCGGTGTTCGGCCTGTTCATCGCCTTCGCCATGCTCGCAGCAATGAAATGGGTGGCGCAGCGCTACCAAGGTGCCATGCTCGTGATCTCCGACATTGTGCTGGTAGTGGTTGCCGTATTGTGGGATCTGCTGTTGCGTGTCGGACTGCGCCAGCATCTGATGAGCCTGGGTGCGGTGACGCTTGGTTTCGTGCTGATTTTCTGGCTGATGCGCTCGCGTGAAAACACCATGATGTTCACGGCCGGTCTGTTCGGTGCGGTGATGATGATTGCGCCTGGCGTCGGTGTTGCATTCGTGCACTACTACAATGGCAAACTCGGATACAAACATTCATGGACTAAGTGGATGTTCTATGCCTTCTATCCGGTAATTTTGCTGATTTGCGCGGCTGTCGCATGAAATTTGATCATATTGCGAGAGTTTTGACAACGTTCGCACTATAATGAAAACAGATTGAGAGAGCGTCGTCGCTCCAAATACCCCCCGTTCCACTGTTGGCAGGAGTGCGATGATGCTGTGAGCTGCAAAGGGGCTGACATGGACAAGGCTGGCATTCGTGAGGTGGCCAAGGCCGCAGGAGTGTCGATTTCGACGGTTTCGCGCGCGTTCACGCGTCCGGAGCTCGTTTCCGAGCGTACCAGGCGCAAGGTGCTCGACGTCGCGGACCGGTTGGATTTTAATATCTCCCGTTCCGCGACGTCACTGAAGTCAGGGCAAACGTACCGTGTCGCCATGCTGATGAATGAGGAAATCACCAGCTGGTTCAATATGGAAGTATTCGCTGGAATCAATTCCGTCATGCATGATGCCGGATACGACATCTCTCTGTTCCAGCATGTCGATACCGGTGAGAACAGGCGTGACTTCTTTACGAATCTTCCGGTGCGACGCAACGTCGACGCCGTGTTCGTAACGTCGTTCGGCGTCGAGCCGGAGGAAATCCAGCAGCTGCAGCGTATTCATGTGCCGATCATCGGCATCAACACGCCATCGCAGGAAGGCTTCGACGCAACGATCTCCATCGACGATGAAGACGGCATGTTCTCGTCCGCGCAGCATCTGATCAATCTTGGGCACAAAAACATTGTGTACGTGTGCTCCGATGCAGTCGATTCGATCAATTCGTCGATCGACGCGCGCGGGCAGGGCTTCATTCGCGCATGCAAGACCATGGAGGGCACGCACGATTTCAAGTGGCGCGTGCTTTCCGTGCCGCGCGGCAAAACGTTCGCCGATTCGGCGTTGACCGCGCTGCTTGCGTTGGATGAGTTCCCCGACGGCATTTGCTGCCAGACCGATATGATGGCGATTCCGCTCGTGCTGCGCCTTGACCGGTATGAGTATCGCACGCCGCGCGACTATTCGATCATCGGCTTCGACGATTCCGCATATGCCGACACCGTGAACCTGACGACCATGCGTCAGGATCCGTTCGCCATGGGTCGTGCCGCAGCGCGGAAGGCCGTGAAGCTGATTGCGGGGGAGACTCTCGAAAATCCGTATGAGGTGGTGCGTGCCCAGCTTGTGCTCCGCGGTACCGACTCCGTCTACGGCGGAGATCGCTGATTTTTCTGCCACTCTTCTTCATGCCTCCGTACTTGCCGTTTTAATTCACACCGACAATACGGGGGTATTTTGCACATACTGCCAGCTGCCGCCGTCTGCACAACGCTGCTGGTGGTGTCTGCACAAGTTCCGTTGCGTGTCTTGGGCGTCGTAGACGACGGTGACTCGCTTTTTGCCGACCGCGTCGAGGTGCGATCCGGAGTGGATTTTCCGGTTTCGCTCGGGTACTTGCCGTCTTCGTAGGATGCGGGGCTTGCAACCATCATCATAGTTCATTTCGCAACCTTGGTTGTCACGGCTCGATCCCTTACGCGCCCTTGTCTCATATGTAGCTGTTGGAGAGTGTGCGAGCCCTGAAAATTTATCCCTGTGGTCGGAGGTTTTGCCGCCTGTTGCGAGGTTATGAGATTTCCATGGTTGATTTGTGATTGTTGATTGTAACGAGTGTGGATGGGCGGCGGGGTTCGGGGAAAATTGGGGTGTGGTACACAGGTGTACTAGGGGGTATTTTCATGAAAATTTCTGCAAATGAATGAAACGGTTTGTAATCATTTGTTTCGCGACATGCCGTGGAGGGTATCGGTTGGGTTAACAAAGGCTGATCGCAGGGGTAACCTCGGCGTTTTTGCGAACGATTTCAAACTCCAGTTGGCAGAACGGATTACGTGGCCTGGATGGCAGCCACCATCTGCGCCGTAGCATTGGTACTCTTAGGCGTAGTGAGGATCGCGAGAAAGCGGGAAGGCAAGCAGTAGCGTGAAACGGCGGCATAACGGAAGCGAATCGGGAGAACCGAACGCTGAAGCGCGCCGAAATGCCGGTGATGCCTCTGCAGAGTTTTTTGAATCTTTTGAAATTTCGGAAGTTTCTGAATCTGCGGGAACTGCTGAATCTTCAGAATCATCTGAATCTTTGAAAACTTCAAAATCTTCAAAAACTGCAGAACAATCGAAGAAACCGAAGAAGAAGTCGAACGCGCTGCTCGACGTATTAATCGCAATATCCGCAATATTCATGATCGGCGCGATCTGCCTCATCGCATACCCAACATTCAGCGACTGGTGGAACCGCATGCACCAGTCGTACGCCGTGGCAAGCTACGTGGAACAAACCGAAGATCTCTCCGGCGAAGAAAAACAGCACATGCTCGATGCGGCGCACGCCTACAACGAGGCGCTCGCGGCGAACGGCGACCGCTGGCACCTTACCGACGAACAGCGGCAAACATACGAAAACACGCTCGACATAACCGGTACCGGCATCATGGGATACGTGACCATACCGCGCATCAAAGTGAAACTGCCCGTCTACCATGGCACCAGCGAAGGCGTGCTGCAAATCGCGGCAGGGCATTTGGCGGGAACGTCACTGCCCGTAGGCGACGAAACCACGCATGCGGTGATTTCCGGGCATACCGGACTGCCCAGCGAAACTGCTCACCGGTCTCGACGAACTGCAAAAAGGCGACACGTTCGCATTCCACGTGCTCGACGAAACCTACACGTATCAGGTTGACCAAATTTCCGTAGTGCTGCCGAGCGACATCAGCAAACTCAACATCGAATCCGGCAAAGACTATGCGACGCTGATCACATGCACGCCATACGGGGTGAACTCGCACAGGCTGCTCGTGCGCGGGCATCGCATACCGAACCCGAAGGTGCCGGACGCGACCACGTACGACGAGCCGGGGTATATGACGGCTGTGGCGGCTCTTGTGATTGGGCTGCTCGTGTCGATCATTGGATTCGCGTGCGTATGGCTGGCACGGCTGTGGCGGCGCGGGCGCATCGTGAAAGCCGATCGCGTGGCTGCCGGACGCCACTCGTCCGGCAGGCGGGCGTAGTTTCTCTTCTTCCTTCTCGTATTCTGCCGGTCTTGCGACGCTGCGATGTGCGGGAATGTACTATCGCAACTATCGCAATTATCGCAAGATGAAGAAAGTGCGATGGTAGGGGAGAGATGAAGAAATCGGACATTTCCAATATTTCGAATGCTGAAAGTGCCGAACGCGCTGAGGAAAGTGTGCGATCGAGTGTGCAGCCGAGCGGGAAATTCGGCGGGAAAGCGGATCGACTGTTTGGCGCGGATCCTGCGGGACTCGACGAATCCGCGCGAGGCATTGCGGTGCTGGTGATCGTCGGCGTGGCAGTAGGACTGCTGTCAGGCATGTTCGGCATCGGCGGCGGCACCGTGATCGTGCCCGCGCTGGTATGGCTCGGACTGACACAACGCAATGCGGCGGCGACGTCAATGCTTGCGATCGTACCGACCTCGATTTCCGGCGTCATTTCTTACGCGACTTGCGGAAACGTGGACTGGCTCGCCGCGCTGCTGCTGTTTTGCGGCATGTTTGTGGGCGGGCAGATTGGCAGCTGGCTGCTTTCGCGTTTGCCGGAACTTGTGCTGCGATGGATTTTCGTAGCGTTCCTCGTGTTTGTGGTGGTGAACCAGATAAGTTTTGTGCCGTCGCGCGACCAGCACATTGCGATGAGTGCGCTGACCGGAGTTTGCCTGGCGCTGCTGGGCGTGGTGATTGGCATATTGGCGGGACTGCTGGGGATTGGCGGCGGGGCGCTCGCCGTGCCCGCGCTATCGATGCTGTTCGGCGCTTCCGATCTGATTGCGCGAGGCACGTCGCTGCTGGCCATGTTTCCGAACTCGATCACGACGAGCGTGGCAAACCTGAAACGAAGGCTGGTACATGTGAAGGCCGCGCTGATTATTGGCTTGGTGGCTGCCGTTACCGCGCCATTCGGTACGTGGATGGCGGGCGCGGTCTCGCCCCGCGTCGGATCGATTCTGTTCGCCTGCTACCTGTGCGTGCTCCTGATTCGCAGCCTCTTCGTAGCCGTCAAGGCCACTCGTTCCGCCCGCGCCTCTTCCTGACACGCCGCACCCCTGCCTGACGCGCCGCACCCCTGCCTGACGCGCCGCACCCCTGCCTGACCGTTTGCCCTTCATGCGACAAAAGCATGAGTCATAATTCAGTATTTAGGGGGTATTGGGAATGATGGTTGACGGAAAGAGGATTTGAGATAAGTGTTCACTTTGTGAAGACGAGAGTTCACGTTTCGTTCGTCCAAAACGCCTCAGAGGTTGGTTTGCGAAACCTGGCGTGGAGATTGCAATACAGCACAGGCTGAAGAAAGAAGAAAAAGATGAGCAATCGAAAGGCTCTCAAAGGAGCGATTGCAGCAATCGCTTCCGTTGCAACGCTCGGCGCGCTTGCGGCACCGGCCAGTACGCCACCCCGGCCGTGCTCGAATCGCACTCCACCGAGCGTGGCTGCTACGGCCCGCAAGGCAAGACCGACGGCAGCTCCAACGACGCGCTCAAGCGCTGCCTTGCCAACCAGCTCAAGGAAAACGGCGGCATCGGTTCCATTTCCGAGCAGCTGCTCGATACCCGCGCTGACGTGACCATCGGCGGTGGTTCCAAGTACTTCCGCCAGACCGTGCAGGGCGGCGAATACGCTGGCAAGACCGTATGGGAGCAAGCCAAGGAAATGGGCTACCAGACCGTCGAGAACGATCCGGCCGCAATCGCGATGATCGTCAAGACCGCCAAGATCAGCCGCTGAAAATCTGAAGAGATCTGAAGATCGCAGCTGAAGATCATAACTGAAGATTGAAAAACTGAAGATCGCAAATAAGATCCGGATCGCACGCATTGCAGTGTGGTCCGGATCTTTTGCTTCATCGCACGATTCAGGTTTGGTGACTTCACGATTTGTGGTCTGACCTCACGATTTCATTTTTTAAGCCTTTTTCCGAATCGTGAGGTCGCCAAATCGAAATCGTGAGGTCAATGCAGACAGGGCGGGCCGCAAATCCAAAATGAGATGGGTCATTCAACGCAACAAGCGTTGTGAGATAATATCCTTCGGGATGTCTATCTCGCAAACCGGGAGATTATCTCTCGACATCCAAAGTATTATCAACAAAGTATTACCAGCAAAGGAGCATTCGTGCGTATTTACAATCTGACGGATAATGACGATGCCGCGATTGTCGCGCAGCAGGGCATTTTCCAGGTCATGGAGTGGAAGCGCGATTTTTCCGTGACGTACGGCAGCGCCATGGACGCCTACTATGCGTCCGAAATGAACGTGCGCCGCCGTCAACTGGTCTGCAATCTCAATGGCAAGACCGGCGCGGTTGTGCAGGCGGGCGCCATGCAGTGGACCGTCGGCCATGTCGAAGTGACGACCGGTGTGAAGGGCGTTGGCGATTTCATCGGCAAGCTGGCGCGTGGAGCGGTCACCAACGAGTCCGCGGTCAAGCCGGAATATCACGGCAACGGCGTGGTTGTGCTCGAACCGACCTACCGCCATGTGCTGCTGCTCGATCCGAGCCAGATGGGCGGCGCGATCACAGTGAACGACGGCCTGTTCTACGCTTGCGAAACCACGATTCAGCAGCGTGCGGTTATGGTTTCGCGTCCGAGCGCGATGATGGCCGGCGGCGAGGGCCTGTTCAACCTGTCGCTGATGGGACAGGGAACGGTTGCGTTGGAATCGCCGGTGCCCGCTTCCGAAATCGTGACCGTCGATTTGGAGAACGACGAGCTGAAGGTGGACGGCAATTTCGCGATCGCGTGGACGAACGGCCTGCAGTTCACGGTCGAGCGTTCCACGAAGACGCTGATCGGTTCGGCTGCGAGCGGCGAGGGCTTGGTCAACGTGTACCGCGGTACGGGTCGTGTGCTTCTTGCGCCGGTCGCCGCCAATCTGGCTAATCCGAACGCGGGTTCCGGTGCGGCCTGATTTGGCCTGATATTGATCGCTGATAGCTGATAGGTGGCGATTCGTCAACGAAAGGCAGTTGAAACGTTGACGGATTGCGCTCGCGTCCTGCCGATGGTGAGACGGCAGGTTTTGTTGAGATTGCGATTTTCGGCTGCTTTTCAATGGTGATCGCGCCTTGAAGTCGTGTCTTGAGATTGCGTCTGAAGTTGCGCTTGAGATTGTGTCTGATAAAAAGTTGAGCGAAGGGAGCTCAACTTTTTTGTAGATTTGGGAATAATCGCTTGCGATTCAAAGTTGAGTGGTGTAGGCTCAAGTTTTGGAAAGTCCGGGAGGCGGCAAACCGAAACTCGGGCGAAAGAACGAATAGAACAGAAAACGCATAGCGAACCTATCTACAAAGGAGACAAGTTATGGGACGCGCAGTTGGCATCGATCTGGGTACTACTAATTCCTGCATCGCAACTCTTGAAGGTGGCCAGCCCACCGTTATCGTGAACGCTGAAGGCGCTCGCACCACGCCGTCCGTCGTGGCATTCAGCAAGTCCGGCGAGATCCTCGTCGGCGAAGTCGCCAAGCGTCAGGCCGTGACCAACGTCGACCGCACCATCAGCTCCGTCAAGCGCCACATGGGCACCGACTGGACCGTTGAAATCGACGGCAAGAAGTGGACTCCGCAGGAGATCTCCGCACAGGTGCTGATGAAGCTGAAGCGCGACGCCGAAGCCTACCTCGGCGAACCGGTCACCGACGCGTGATCACCTGCCCGGCATACTTCAACGACGCTCAGCGTCAGGCCACCAAGGACGCCGGCACCATCGCAGGCCTGAACGTGCTGCGTATCATCAACGAGCCGACCGCAGCCGCACTGGCCTACGGCCTCGAAAAGGGCAAGGAAGACGAAACCATCCTGGTCTTCGACCTCGGTGGCGGCACTTTCGATGTGTCCCTGCTGGAGATCGGCAAGGACGACGACGGCTTCTCCACCATTCAGGTGCAGGCCACCAACGGCGACAACCACCTGGGCGGCGACGATTGGGATCAGAAGATCATCGACTGGCTCGTCGGCGAAGTCAAGAACAAGTACGGCATCGACCTGAGCAAGGACAAGATCGCCCTGCAGCGCCTGAAGGAAGCCGCAGAGCAGGCCAAGAAGGAGCTGAGCTCCTCTTCGAGCACCTCCATCTCCATGCAGTATCTGGCCATGACCCCTGACGGCACTCCGGTGCACCTGGACGAAACCCTGACCCGTGCCCACTTCGAGAGCATGACCTCCGACCTGCTGGGCCGCTGCCGCACCCCGTTCAACAACGTGCTGCACGACGCTGGCATCGGTGTTTCCGACATCGACCATGTGGTGCTCGTCGGCGGTTCCACTCGTATGCCGGCCGTCAAGGAGCTCGTCAAGGAGCTTACCGGCGGTAAGGAAGCCAACCAGTCCGTGAACCCGGATGAAGTCGTGGCCGTCGGCGCAGCCGTGCAGTCCGGCGTCATCAAGGGCGACCGCAAGGACGTGCTGCTCATCGACGTGACCCCGCTGTCCCTCGGCATCGAGACCAAGGGTGGCATCATGACCAAGCTCATCGACCGCAACACCGCCATTCCGACCAAGCGTTCCGAGGTCTTCTCCACCGCTGAAGACAACCAGCCGTCCGTGCTCATTCAGGTCTATCAGGGCGAGCGTGAGTTCGCTCGCGACAACAAGCCGCTGGGCACCTTCGAGCTGACCGGCATCGCTCCGGCTCCGCGTGGCGTTCCGCAGATCGAGGTCACTTTCGATATCGACGCCAACGGCATTGTGCACGTGTCCGCCAAGGACAAGGGCACCGGCAAGGAACAGTCCATGACCATCACCGGCGGTTCCGGCCTGGGCAAGGACGAAATCGACCGCATGGTCAAGGAAGCCGAAGCTCACGAAGCCGAAGACAAGAAGCGCAAGGAAGACGCCGAAACCCGCAACCAGGCCGAATCCTTCGCCTATCAGACCGAGAAGCTCGTCAACGACAATAAAGACAAGCTCTCCGACGATGTGGCCAAGGAAGTCACCGATAAGGTCAACGAGCTCAAGGAAGCCCTGAAGGGTGAGGACATTGAGAAGATCAAGTCCGCCCAGAGCGAGCTGATGACCTCCGCCCAGAAGATCGGCCAGGCCCTCTACGCACAGCAGGGTGCCGCCGATGCCGCAGGCGCCGCAGGTGCCGCCGGTTCCGCTCCCGCTGACGACGACGTGGTTGACGCCGAAGTCGTGGACGATGACGACAAGGACAACAAGTAATCATGTCCGACTTCAACAAGGACGAATATCTGAACGACCTGCCCGACATGGACAACCTGTCCGGGCAGGCCGCCCCTGCAGCCGGTGCATCGCAGGAATCGCAGAATAATGGCGATTCTGCAGCAAGTGCAACTTCCGATTCTGCAGATTCTGCAGCAACTGCAGCGAACGCAGCATCTTCCGAATCGCAAGAAAACGGCGATGCTGCGGATGGTGCGACGCAAGATGGTGAAGATACGCTGACTCCGCTTGGCCAGGCCAAGAAGGAAGCGGCGGAATACTTGGAAGCCCTTCAGCGCGAACGTGCGGAATTCATCAACTTCCGCAATCGTTCGCAGAAGGAGCAGGAACGCTTCCGCCAGCACGGCATCATCGACGTGCTGACCGCACTGCTGCCGGCACTTGATGACATCGATCGCATTCGCGAACACAGCGAAATGGACGAATCCTTCAAAGCCGTTTCCGCCAAAATCGACAAGGCGTTCGAAAAGTTCGGCGTCGAGAAGTTCGGCGAAAAAGGCGAGGATTTCGACCCGACCAAGCATGACGCGATCCTGCACAAGCCGGATCCGCAGGCCGAGAAGGAAACCGTCGACACCGTGGTGGAAGCCGGCTACCGTATCGGCGACCGCGTGATTCGCGCGGCTCGCGTGGTCGTGGCGTCCCCGCAGAGCTAGCGCAGTGACAGCGATTTCAACAACAACAGGCATTTGACATCAGCAACCTCGTGAAAGGAGGCACATCATGGCTGAGAATGAATGGCTGAGCAAGGATTTCTACAAGGTCCTCGGTGTCTCCAAAGACGCCACGGACGATGAGATTACCAAAGCGTACCGCAAGCTGGCGCGCAAGTACCATCCTGATCTGAACAAGACCAAGGAAGCGGAGGAAAAGTTCAAAGACATTTCCGAAGCGTACGACGTGCTCAGCAACAAAGACAACCGCCAGAAGTACGACGCCATCCGTCAGTTCGGCATGGGCGGCGCGCGCTTCGCCGGCGGCTCCGGTGCGGGCGGATTCGACGCGGGGGCATTCTCCGACATTTTCGGCTCGATGTTCGGCGCTGGCGCTGGCACTGGAGCGTATGGCACGGGCGGCAATGGCTCGCGCATCCGCTTCCAGACCGGTGGCGGCAATCCGAATATCAACGATATTTTCTCGATGTTCGGTGGCGGCGCTGGTGGCCCTGCCGGGGCTGGCAACCCCTACGGGGGCAGCTACGAGCAGGCTGCGCAGCCGGAAGATGGCGAAGACCGCAATTCCAAGATCAATCTGACTTTCCGCCAGTCGGTCAAGGGGGCAACGGTTTCACTGTCTGCCGACGGAAAAAAGTTCAAGACGCATGTTCCAGCGGGCGTGCGTGACGGGCAGAAAATCCGTATTCCAGGCAAGGGCAAGCCGGGTCGTAACGGCGGAAAAACGGCGATCTGTACCTGCAGATCAACGTTGCCGAAGATCCGAAATTCAGCCTGCGCAAGCGTGACATCATCATGGATCTGCCAATCACCGTCGGTCAGGCTGTGGCGGGCGCGAAAGTGACCGCACAGGATATCGACGGCAACGAAGTCACCTTCAAAGTGCCGGCAGGCTCGTCCAGCGGCACCGAAGTGCGCATCTCCGGCAGGGGCGTGGCCAACAGGCAGGGCGACGGCGATCTGATCGGGCGTGTGCAAATCCGCATTCCCGACAAGCCGAGCCTGAAAGTCAAGCATGCGGCAAAGGAATTCGACAAGGAGTGCGGCGATTTCGCTGACGAACTTGCCAAGGAGCGCTGATTGCCATGGCACGCGCATCCCGGACCTCCCAAGCCCGTGCGGCGCGGCAGGCCAAAATGCTGTACGACATGTGCGCAATGGCGATCGTGGCCGGCAGGGCCGATCTGGACGGGGCGGATGAAGTTGGTTTCGATATCGAACTGCCGATGTTCACGGTCGGTCGCGCCGGCGAACTCGCCAACGTGCATCCGCAGACGCTCCGCCAATACGATCGTTTGGGGCTGGTGGTGCCGCAACGCACGGACGGTGGCGCTCGCCGGTATTCGCTGCGAGACATCTCGCGCCTTGCGAAAGCGCAGCAGCTGAGTCAGGAAGAAGGCATCAACCTGGCTGGCATCGCGCGGATCCTTTCCTTGGAAGAGGAGAACCGCGAGCTGCGCCGGCAAGTCGAGCGATTGCGCCGGCCGGCCGGTTCCAGCGTGTTCGCGGCCGATGCGGACGGTGACATTGTGGAAATCGAACGTTCCCGCCGCGCTCGCATGTGGCGTCGGCAGATTCAGGTCGACGCCCGTCAGCTGCCGTCGCGCGAGTCCGTGGAGGCCGCGCGTGTCGCGGCTGATGCGTACGACACGCGCGGTGGGGGTGTCGCAGGCGAAAACGAGGGGATTGAGAGGGGTAAACCCGTTGCTCAGCCGATTTCTAGGTCTATCGTGCTTTGGGGGATTGACTGATTTTCAGAAAACATTGAAAAAAATTCAAAAACAGGCATATCTGGCAACAGATGTGCCTGTTTTGTTATATAGTTTTACCAAATGCATTGCTTCCTGCGACGATGTCGTCGTTGTGGGAAATAATGTTGAGTATCCGCGTTCTAACTGTCATTCTTCCGGTCGTCAAGGTGCTTCGGTGAAAGATAGTTCTCTTTGCCCATGAATAATCATGGAGGAGGGGGTAAGATATGCGGCGAGAACAGGAAAGGTTAGGAGCGTACAGTGCCAAGAGTTGCGTTCACAGCTAAGACCCGCAAGTATCTCGGGTCTCTGGATGCCGTGGAATCGGTCACCCAGTATCGTATTTGTTACTCCAAGGAGTTTCGCGATGATTGCATGCGCAGGTATGCCGAAGGTGGCTCGCCTGCCGCGATTTTCCGCGAGGCCGGGCTTGATCCGAAGATCATCGGATACAAGCGCGTGGAACGTTGCATCGCTCGCTGGAAGGCGGAAAATGCGGAAAAGGCCGCTGAAACCGCTGTGGAAAACAGTGAAAATCAGGGAGAGTGAATTTCAAATCTCCCGATACAAGTGAAATTTTCGAATTTCATGGATTATAGCGATGGGGGTTGCCGATAATTCGTGAAAAAATCGGATGATTTTGCGAATACGTAGGCGCGAAGTATTGCGTCGATATGGGAAGCGCTCGGATGGAGGACCGTCCGGGCGCTTTTCGTTTGCCTCGCTTGTATGCCTGTTTGTTGTCTGCCGTTTTGCCGCGACTCGCGAATGCTGCCGTCTTGCCGCTCTGCTGAAATGGCAGTGGAAGTCGCGATGGACGGCGCTGCCCGGAAATCCGGTGCTCCGCGTCCGACGGTCGTAGGGAAGGAACATCATGACCGAGACGAACCTGATGATCAAGGCCGTGTTCTGGGATATGGACGGCACGCTGATCGATTCCGAACCGTATTGGCATGAGGGTGAGATGAAAATCGCAGCCGCGCATGGCGGATATTGGGATGAGGAGCTCGCCTGGCAGGGTTCGGGCACGCCGGTTCCGGATGTGGCCCGTCGCATGGTGGAGCATGGTTGCCAGCTGTCGATTGAAGAGATCGGCCAGGGCATGATCGATTACGTCGCCCAAAAGGAATTCGAGCGCATTCCGTGGATCGAAGGCGTGGAAGACGTGCTTGTCGCGCTGCGTGACGCTGGCGTTCCTTCGATGCTGGTCACCACGTCGCCGCGTCATCTTGCGGAGAATCTGGTTGTCCAAGCGCCGGCTGGCGCGTTTGCGGGCTACGTGTGCGGCGATGATGATGTTGAGAAGAAGCCGTCTCCGGCCCCGTATTTGGAGGCGGGTCGTCGCTTGGGTATCGCTCCGGAAGATATGAAGTACTGCATTGCGATTGAGGATTCCATGTCGGGCCTGCGTTCGGCCGTCGCCTCCGGCGCGACGACGATCGGCCAGACCGGGTTCATGCAGATCGACAATTCCAACGGCCCGCAGTTCGCCTCGATCAAGGGCTACGAGGGCATTGACGCGGCCTCGCTCGACGCTTTCGTGCGTCAGCGCGTATCCCAGGTCTGATTTTTCGCCCCATCTCGCTTACGTATGGCAGATTTGTCTGGTGGCTAGGAAAAGAAAAAGCCCGCTGCGGTGGAATGAATGCAGCGGGCTTAGTGGAGCCGACGGTAGTCGAAACCGCGACCTCTTCGATGCGAACGAAGCGCTCTACCAACTGAGCTACGGCCCCAAGTCATGTCTAGCAACACGCTAAGCAAGACAACTCTCGCGATTCTAGTACGAAGTCTGTACGAATGCAATCTGCGAGATTCGCGTGTTGCGGAATATCCCTTGCAGGAAAAGCATGCGAAAGCATACGAAAACGGTGCCTTCCGAAAAATCGAAAGACACCGCAATCGCAAGAAAAGGAGAAAACGTAAGATCAGGCTTCCGCGGTCGCGGTATCAGCCTTCTTTTTGTCGAACTTTGCTTTGAGCAAGCCGACGAAGGTAGGAATCAGCGACAGCACGAGAATCGCAATGATGACCAGTTCGAAATGCTTCTGCACGGCCGGAATGCCGCCGAAGAAGTAGCCGAGCAGCGTGAACAGGGTGGACCAGCACAGGCCGCCGAGCACGGAGAACGGGGTGAAACGGCTCCAACGCATGCCGGAAATGCCGGAAATGAACGGCATGAACGTGCGGATGAACGGGAAGAAACGGCCGAGGAACACGGCGAGCGGGCCCCACTTTTCGATCATGCCTTCGGTTTTGGCGAGGCGTTCGGGGGTCATAGCCTTGACTCTGCCGGATTCGATGATGCGACGGCCGAAGAAGTGGCCGATCCAGTAGTTGCACTGGTCGCCGATGATCGGAGCGCACCAGACCACGGGCAGCAGCGCGAACAGCGGTAGTGCGGAAACGCCGGTCTGGGCGTCGGGCGCGGCGAAGAAGCCGGCGGCGAACAGCAGGGAGTCGCCCGGCAGGAACGGGAAGAACACGACGCCGGTTTCGACGAACACAATCAGGAAGATGAAACCAAGCGTGGGGGCGACGCCCATGGAGATCCAGCTGGCGATCGCCGTGCGCGGATCCTTGAGCAGATTAATGAAGAAGTTGATAATTCCCATGAAATGCTCTCTGTGAGTACCTTACATCTAAACGTCCAAAATTAAGTGGTTCAGGCTGCCTTGTGTGGGTTGGCCTCGCGGAACCAATGTCAGCCTACCAGTGGCCCTCTAATGCGGCGCCTAGTAATGCCCGACGGTTGGCAAATCTGCACAAACGGACGCAAAGTGCCAACTGCGGTGGGTGATTTTGGTTTGGTGGTGTTTGGCGTTTGGCTGTTTGGCTTTAGAGTATGCGATATATCCGGTATATCGCGTATCGCTCATTGTGATTTGGCGTTGTGACCTTACGATTTTGGTTTTTTTGGGGGGGGGTGGACCTCATGATTTTGATTTGGTGACTCACGATTTGAAAAAAGGCGGCGAAAAACGGAATCGTGAGGTCAACAAATCAAATAGTGGGGCCGCTGAACACGAATCGCGCATGTTGACGGTACGAAAGTGTGTTTCGATGGCGCGGAAGATAGCGTGGAAACAGCAGTAAGGCAATGCGAGAGCGGTTGGGGCAATGCAAGACTAGGCGAATACGGCAAATACAAGGGAGTGTGAATCGTGGCGGAAAATCTTGCGCAATCGGTTGATGGGAATCTGAATCGGCAATCGCGGGCGCTGCTCGAAGCGTTGCATGCGGCGGCCGGAAAATTCTCCATGTTCGGTCATCAAAACGAAACCAGCAAGGTGATTACCCCCGATACGGATTCCGACGTGCATGCCGTGACCGGCGCATATCCGGCGGTCTGGGGCAATGATTCGGGCGCTGCCGGCACGGGCGCATATGGCACTCCGCTGCCGGAATCGCCGTATGCGCGCGATTTCAACGCTTTCGCGCGCAACAGCTTCATACGCATGGCCGATTCGCTGCCACGTATGTACACGAGGTAAGTACGTGTGCGCGGTGTAAACATGCGTTTGCGGGCGGATTCTTCCAGTCGGTGGAGGAATCTGCCCGCTTTTAGTCTTGTAGGAGGGCGGATTCTTCCAGTCACTGGAAGAATCAGGACGTTTTTAAGCCTGTTGGCGTCCGAATTGTTCCAATGTCTGGATGTTTTGGGACGTTACTGGGGCTGTAAGCGGGGTGATTGTTCCAGTGGGTGGGGGAATCACCCCGCTGAGGGTCTGTTTTGTGTCCGGATTGTTCCAGCGATTGGGGGTTTAGGACGCGGGGAGGGCTGTTTTCCTTTGCGTTGGATAGGCTGAAGGCATGGAACGCATGAATGAGACGTTGGACTTGAAACTGAATGAGTTGAGCGCGAATACGGCAGAAGTAACGGGAACTGCGGGAATGGTGAATACGGCGGAGATGGCGGAGATGGCAGAATCGCCGACAGCGGCGGAACAGTCTGGAACAGAACAGTCTGGTACGGGACTTGACGCCCTCGTGTGCGGAACCGACGTTCCGCAAGGCACGGTGGTGATGGCTGCCACGCCGATCGGCAACACGGCCGACGCCTCCGCACGCCTCATTGCGCTCCTGGAACGCGCCGACATCGTGGCCGCCGAAGACACCCGCCGTCTCTACGCGCTCGCCAACCGTCTCGGCGTGCACGTGAACGGCCGCGTGGTGGCCTACCACGATCACAACGAGCGAGACAAGTCCGACGGTCTGCTCGATCAGGTGGAAACCGGCGCTACCGTGCTGGTCGTGTCCGACGCGGGCATGCCGACCATCAACGATCCGGGCCTCGCGATCGTGCGTCGCGCCATCGAACGTGGTCTGCCCGTCACCTGCGCTCCCGGCCCGTCCGCAGTGCTGGACGCGCTGTGCCTTTCAGGACTGCCCACCGACCGCTTCTGCTATGAAGGATTCCTGCCGCGCAAGCATTCCGAACGCGTGCAATACCTGCGTACCCTGCGTTCTGAACGCCGCACCATCGTGTTTTACGAAACCCTGCATCGCATCGACGATTCCATGGCCGACCTGCTTGACGTGTTCGGTCCGAACCGCAAGATGGCGCTTTGCCGTGAACTTACCAAGGATTTTGAGCAGATCCGTCGCGGAACCATCGCGCAGATTCGCCAGAGCGTGATCGACGAGCCGCCGCGCGGCGAAATGGTGTTGGTCGTTGCCGGCGCTTCCGAAGAGGAGGCCGACGCTGCTGCCCCCGCATCGTTGAGCGTCGAAGACTTGGCGGTGCTGTCGATCGACCGTGCGCAGGAAGACAATCTGCGCATCAAAGACGCGATTTCGCAGGTCGTTGCCGAGCATCCCCTTGCGGACGGCTCGCTGGCCAATCGCAAGCAGGTCTACAATGCGGTTCTTGCGATGAAGCAGTGAGTCCATATTAGTTACCGTCCGGCGATTGCCTATCGTGCGATTGCCCGTCGCGCAAGTGTTAGCTGCATGCTTGCGATCCGCACGATTCCAACGATTCCAGCAGTATTTGCAGGGCGCGGGCCACGTCCGGCCCGCCGACTTGCGCAAGATAGTCCAACATCGCCGGTGTTGCGGAAGGATTGGCGACCAGCCATTTGCGCAGTTGCGGCGCGTATTCCGCGATATGCCATAGCACGTCCTGCGGTGTGTCCGGACTGCACGCCACCAGCGGCGTCAATGGAATTGGGGGAGACGGCGGATCCACCAGCGGTTTCGGCCGCGGTTTGGGCTGGTATGGCGGCGGTTCGCGGCGCGTCCGCTGTGCACGGTGTGCGAGATTCCGCGCATCCCGATGCGTCGCGCGATGCGTCCGTGGCCTGCGTTTTTCTTGGATTCCGAGCAGTCTGCGGAATCCGTTTGCTCTGTCGGCACCTATCCTGTCGGCGTGCGTCGCGCGCCGCGCCTTATGCCTGCTATGCGCTGCGCTCATATTCGTCGCTTCTTCCGTCGATCGCAAGAATGTAGTTGCGCGCCTGTGGCGCGTTGCGAATATGCTTCGTCTCCTGCATGATTTGCATGCAATCGTTGGAGCGGAAATGAAATTCCTGCATGAGCATGCAGATGATTTCGGAAACCAACGATTCGCTTTCGGGGGTGCAGTTCAATGCGAGATCGCATGCGGTGCGAACAGGCGTGGTCACGATGATCGGACCGACTTTGATGGTGTGTTCGTTTGGTGCGAGACGGTTGAAAACGTTGATTTTACGGCCGTAACGTAGCGCTCGATAGTGGGCTTTCGCGATAATGTCGATGGATTCGGGGAAGGTGCCGCCTAGCCAAACCCATGCGGCGGTGCGTGAACATGCCACGGACCGGCTCGGCAGCAATGTCGCGATGATGCAGGACCGCCCGTACAACGTGTCCGAATCGTGGCATGAATAGGCGTTCGCGCTGTCGAGCTTGCACAGCGCGCCGGATGAGGCCAGCAGGTTCAGGCACATCGGGCCCGGAAGGTCATCGTTGCCCAGAAGGGGTGGTGGAGTGTCCATGACGGTACCGTAGCGGATTCGAATTCCGTTGCGCCACCAGCCCCCGAAAATCTGTGGATATGTGGAAAATGATTGTTACGTAATGCAACAATGTGGATAGATCGGCAGATATGCAAATTATGATGCAAACTATTTCAAACGATTGAAATCGATGATCGCACGTCCATCCTCCAATAAAAATCCAACTACCGAAATACATGGAAAATGCGGGATATGGCGCTTTGTATAATCGGGCACCATGAGTCATATTTTGGTGAATGTTGCTTGGCCGTATGCTAACGGCCCCCGTCATATCGGTCACGTCGCCGGATTCGGCGTGCCCTCCGACGTATACGCGCGCTACGAGCGCATGAAGGGCAATGACGTGCTGATGGTGTCTGGCACCGACGAGCACGGCACCCCGATCCTGGTGGAAGCCGACAAGGAAGGCGTCAGCGCACAGGAGCTCGCCAACCGTTACAACCGTGTGATCGCCAAGGATCTGTGCGATCTCGGCCTGAGCTACGACCTGTTCACCCGCACCACCACCGGCAATCACGAGCAGGTGGTGCAGGAACTGTTCAAGCAGTGCCTCGCCAACGGCTACATTTATAAGGCACCCAGAAGGTCGCCATCTCGCCGTCCACCGGCCGCACCCTGCCTGACCGTTACATCGAAGGCACCTGCCCGATCTGCGGTGCCGACGGTGCCCGCGGCGACCAGTGCGACGCCTGCGGCAACGAACTCGACCCGGACGAGCTCATCAATCCCGTTTCCAAAATCAACGGCGAAACCCCGCGCTTTGAGGAAACCGAACACTTCTTCCTCGACCTGCCGGCGCTCGCCGAAGCCAATCTCGCATGGCTGAAGACCCGCGAAGGCTGGCGTACCAACGTCATCAACTTCTCCATCGGCCTGTTCAAGGAAGTCAAGCCGCGTGCCATCACGCGTGACATCGACTGGGGCATTCCCGTTCCGGTTGCCGGCTGGATCGACAATCCGAACAAGAAGCTGTACGTGTGGTTCGACGCGGTGATCGGCTACTTGTCGGCATCCATCGAATGGGCTCGCCGCAAGGGCGATCCGGAAGCATGGCGCGCATGGTGGAATGATCCGGAAACCCCGGGCTACTACTTCATGGGCAAAGACAACATCACGTTCCACTCCCAGATCTGGCCGTCCGAAATGCTCGGCTACAACGGTCAGGGCTCCAAGGGCGGCGAAACCGGCAAGCTCGGTCCGCTGAACATGCCGGAGCAGGTCGTGGCTTCCGAATTCATGACCATGGAAGGCAAGAAGTTCTCGTCTTCGCGTGGCATCGTCATTTATGTGAAGGACATTCTCGCCCGCTACCCTGTGGATGCCGTGCGCTACTACATTTCCGTGGCCGGTCCGGAAAGCTCCGATTCCGACTTCACATGGGCTGAGTTCGTGCGCCACAACAACGAGGAGCTTGCCGCTTCCTGGGGCAACCTCGTCAACCGTGTGGCCAATCTGATGAACAAGAACTTCGGTGAGATTCCGGCGCTCGATGAGAGCGAAATGACCGATGAGGATCGCGCTCTGCTGAGCGAAACCAAGGCCGCGTTCGACACGGTCGTTCGCTGATCGAGAACCATCGCCAGAAGAACGCGCTGAGTGAAGCCATGCGCGTGGTCGGCGACATCAACAAGTACATTTCCGCCACCGAACCGTGGAAGATCAAGGACAATCCGGCTCGCCTCGGCACCGTGCTGCACGTTGCCGCCCAGGCCGTGTCCGACGCGAACCACCTGCTGGCCCCGTTCCTGCCGCATTCCGCGCAGAAGGTGTGGGAGGCTCTCGGCGGCACAGGCACGTTCTCGCCGTTGCCGCGCTTGGAAGAGGTCGAGGATCTCGACAAGCCGGGCTTCATGTATCCGATCATCACCGGCGACTACAAGCTGGGCGAAACCGTGCATCCGTGGGCTTCCGAGCCGATCGTGGCCGGCACTGCAGTGCCGAAGCCGCATCCGATTTTCGCGAAGATTCCGCCGGAGGCCGTCGAAGAGGAGCTCGCTCGCTTCGATTCGGAGCTGAAGGCTCGTCGTGAGGCCGAGGCGGCCCGTCTTGCCGCCGAAAAGGCCAAGCTGGAAGGCTGATTCGCTGATTCACCTGGGGATTCGGCTTGATTTGGCCTGATTTGCCGCTAAGGTGAGTTGTTCTGATTGCCGGTGCAAGGAATTACGAAGTTCTTGCACCGGCTTTTTATATCTGATTTTGCAAATCCGACTTGTAAATCTAATGTGCAATATTCGACTTTCTATATACGATTTTACAAATCTATAGTGCAATCCGGATTGAATCGATTTCAAAATCCGTAACAATCGCTATTTCTCTTTGCCATTCCTCTCGTTACAATGGGGAAGTTGAGGGAAATGCGATGCTGCAGGGAGGCTCTTATGTTGGACGTCAAGCGAGTGCTGAAAGCCGCGCCTACGAAAATGCGTTCCCAAGAGCCGCTGCAGCAGTTGTGGACGCCTTGGGGCGAACAGATCGCCGGCGAATGGCTGTCTTCCAACGACGCCCACAAGGCGTTCTGCCCTGCAAAAGACGGCGAACGCAAACTGGAAAACGGCCGCACGCCAATCCTGAACGAGCATCCGCGCCCAACCATGGTGCGCGGCAATCACACCATGCTCAACGGATTCTGGGATTACGCGATCGTATCCATTCCCGAAAGCGGCAACGGCTCGAAATGGCGCAAATCCGCGGCTGTGCTCACCCGTGACGAAGCGGTGCAGGCAGTGAAGGAAGCGGCCATCCCCGAAACGTTCGACGGCAAGATTTTGGTGCCGTTCTCCCCGGAATCCGCGCTTTCCGGCGTGCATCAGACGATTTACCCAGACAATATGATCTGGTATCGCACGGTGGTGCATCCCGTGACGCTTGGGGGAGGGGAAGCGGTTCGGCAGATCGGCGATGCGAACCGCTTGATGCTGCATTTCGAAGCGGTCGATTACGTGTGCGCCTGCTTTATCAACGGGCAGTTTGCAGGGATGCATGTCGGGGGATATTTGCCGTTTGACGTCGATATTTCGGCATTCGTCGATCCCGATGATGCTTTCGAGATTGCGTTGTGCGTGTACGATCCGAACGATTCGGGCACGCAAATGCGCGGCAAGCAGAAAATCGAGCGCGAGGGGATTTGGTACACCGCGCAAAGCGGCATTTGGCAGAGCGTGTGGATGGAGATCGTGCCGGAAGCGTACGTGCAGACGCTTACGCTGAAGGGCGCCGCCGACGGCAGATTGTTTATTCGCGCGGAAATCGGCGGAGACAAGCCGAATGCCAAACTGCATATCGTCGTAGCCGATCCCGCGGACGGCACGATCGTCGCGGACGAATTGCTGCCGGCTGGCATGCGCAAGGTGCGCACGGAAATCGCAACGCGGGCCGAACACTTGTGGTCGCCGAACGATCCGTATTTGTATGACGTGACGGCGACGCTGGAATTTGGTGCGGCGAAATCGCAGGGAAAGCAGGAAAAGCTGCAGCAAGAATCGCAGGAAATTCAAGAGAAACCCGCGAAATCGCAGGAAAAGCAAGATATTGTGCGCTCGTATTGCGCGTTCCGCACGGTTGAGATTAAGCCTGATTTGAAGGGTATCGCGCGCTTCCATCTCAATGGCAAGCCGGTGTTCCTCAAGGGTGTGCTCGACCAGGGCTATTGGCCGGACGGCCTGCTGACCGCGCCGAGTGATGAAGCGCTGGTGCATGACATAACCGCCATGAAGGAATCCGGCTTTACTATGCTGCGCAAGCATATCAAAATCGAGTCGGCGCGCTGGTACTACCATTGCGACCGCCTCGGCATGCTGGTATGGCAGGACGCGGTGTCGGGTGGCGGCGAATACAACGCGTGGGTCACCAACCGCAAGCCGACGCTCATGCGTGCCACATGGAACAAGTACCGCGACGACACGGCGAAGCATTTCGCGGCGCTCGGTGCTGACGATTCGACGTACCGCCGCGACTGGTCGCGCACCTGCGATGCCATGGTGCACATGCTTGCCGGCCACCCGTCGATCGTCACGTGGGTGCTGTTCAACGAAGGGTGGGGGCAGTTCGACGCGTGCGATGCGGCGGAACGCATTCATGCGCTTGACCCGACGCGCCCGATCGACGCCACGAGTGGCTGGTACGACCAGCGTTGCGGCGATGTTCACAGCGTGCACAACTACTTCCGTCCGCTGGAAATCTACCCGGATAAGGGGCCGTTGCGTGGGTATGTGGCCGAATATGAAAAGCGGCATAAGCGGCGTCGTCGTGCCGCGCATTACGCGGTGTTGCCGGTTGCGCAGCATGGCGTTCGTGCGTTCGTGATTTCGGAATTCGGAGGATTGGCGCAGTTGGTTGCCGATCATGCTGCGGTTTCGCGCGCGTACGGCTACGGTGAATACGATTCGATTGAGGATTGGCGCACTGCCGTCCGTTCCGTGCTTGATTCGGCGGAATCGTTGGAATCACGCGGATTGGCGGGCTACGTGTATACGCAGGTTTCCGACGTCGAAGAAGAGCTCAACGGCCTCATGACCTACGATCGCCGCCTCAACAAATTCGCGCAATGATTCGCCGAGATTGAGTGCGGTCATGGCGGTCATGGAAGCGTTCTGCTTCTTGCGTTTCGGTGGCGCGTTCGGTACGTTGGGAACGGCGGCTATTATGGCGCCATCACAGCGAGCCACGGCGGAACGGAGCGAGGAGATGTGCGTTGCGTTTGCATTGGCCGCATTAACCGAGGGGGTCTTGTGACCATGAATCATGTTCCGGAAGCGCCGCAGTCCGCAAGCGGCGATTATGCGTGGTTGGGAGCCGAGCCGGGTTCCGTGGCCGATCAGCTGTATATGTCGGCGGCCGACGAATGGAATCAGGCAATCAATTCGCGTTTTGTGAATGAATTGCTGGATGATACACTTCCAGAATCGATTTTGAAGTCTTATTTAATTCAGGATTTCAAGTTCTTTAATCAGGGCATCATGGCACATGCGATTGAACTTGCGCCGCGTCAGGAAACCAAAGATATGCTGGCGAAACAATCGCAATGGTTTGCTGACAATGAAGCAACATATTTTACCGGATTCCTTAAGGAATACGGAATTACTGACGAAGAATACAATAATTCCGAGCAGACTCCGGCAAATCGTGAATATTGCGAATATCTGACCAAGCTGGTTCAGGGAACTTGGGAAGAACTCATTACTGCGCTGTGCTGCATGGAATGGATTTATCTTGCCTGGGCCAAGCGCACCATCGACGCTGGCGTCGTTCAGCAGATTCCGGCGCACAAGGGTTGGGTTGATTTGCATGAGGGCGATTATTTCCGCGCCTGGACGGGCCGCCTGATCGCGCTCGTCAACGAGTATGCGTCGGTGGATGGCTCGGAGGCCGACGTGTTCCGCACCATCGTGCATCTCGAGCGTCGCTTCTTTGAGGATTCCTATCCGCAGCGGTGAGCGGTGAGCATGATATGAGGCAATGAGCGCCAATGCAAATTGGCGGTAACGCGGTAACGCAATAACGCAAGCAGGGGGAGATCCGCAGAATACGCGGATCCCCCCTGTAATTGTTGGGGCAACCGGCATGCCCCAACGTGTCAGATCAGCTCGATATCCACATCCAAGTGGAGCGGCTTATCGGCTGGAATGTGGTACTGCGGGTGCACCGGGCTCATCCAGGAATCGTCGCCGCCGACGCCCATTTGCGCGGCGAGCACGCGCAGGAACATGTGCTTCGGAGCGGGCAGTTCGTCCTGATGCTGGGCTTCTTCCAACATGAATGCGCTGTACGGCTGCAGGCTGAGCGCGAACGCTGATTCGCCGTGACGGCTCACACGCATGCCATGACCGGCATCATCCGTGATCTCAGCCCAACGCACATCCTCATGGTTGCCGGTTTCCTGCGGCATGAGGTACGGCGCATGATCGTCGTAAGCGTTGGTGTTCCAAATGCCCAGCTTGGCATGCTTGCGGTCGGCGTAGGTTTCGTCGGGTCCGGGGCCGTAGAAGCGCAGGTTGGAGTATTCGACCGGCAGCGTCCATTCCAAACCGAAAGCCGGAATGGTCGGGGCTTCCTGAGTTTCACCCGGATAGTCGACGCTCAAGTGCAGCTTGCCGGTGGTGTCTGCCACATACGTGATGGTGACGTGCGTGCGCTGCGGAGTGGCGAGCTCGTACTCGTATACGGCTTTCAGCGTATCGTCATTGACCTGTTCGATGGTGTTGTTGACGCACTTGGCGTAACGGCCTGCGCCGACCCACTGCGCGCGGTCGTAACCGTGGCCTGCACCGCGATCGTTGTCGGTCAGCGCGCGGAACGTGGTGAGCGTGGGCCTGCGCAGCACGAATTCACGGCCGTCAAGCGTGTACGAAACAATGCCGCCCTGCGTACGCGACAGCAGAATCTCACGACCGGATCCCTGCACGCCAGCATTCCAACGGCCAACGGTCACAATGCCGTCAACAGGCTTCGCCTCGCTGGCAGCAACCGGCTTGGAGCCTGCAACCACGGTCTGGCCGAACGACAGCTCGTAGCCCTTCGGCGCCCACTCTTCCGCGGCGGCAAGGCGTTGGCTCACTTCGAGCGTGAGCTCGTTGGCTTGGCCTCGGTAGGCCTCCAACGGCCATTCAATATCGAAGTGCTTGGTTTCGCCAGCCGGCACATCAAAACGCTGTTCGGCCTGCCATACCGGCTCGCCATCCGCAAGCACGCGCGTAACGAACACATAGTCGGCGGTGGAAACGAACAGATTGTCATTCGCGATCTCAACGCCGGTTTCACCCGGCACAATGCGCACGTTGGCATACAGCTGCTTGACGTCTTGCGCCTTTGGCGACGGCGTGCGATCGGCGAACACAATACCGTCTCCGGCAAACTCGTAATCGCTCGGACGATCGCCGAAATCGCCGCCGTAGCAGAGACGTTCATCGCCATCGGGCAAGCGCACAAGAATCGCCTGATCGATGAAATCCCAAATAAATCCGCCCTGATATTGCGGATAGCGTTCCAAAGCCGTGTATTCGTCCATATTTCCGACGGAATTGCCCATGGCGTGCATGTATTCGCAGGAAATATACGGCTTCTTCGGGTTGGACTTGAGGTATTCCTCGATTTCGTCGGCGTGCGCGTACATGCGGCTTTCGATATCGGTCACGTCGTCATACTTGCGATTGTGGGTCACGCCCTCGTAGTGCACTGGTCGGTTCGGGTCGAGTTCGTGCACGTGGACGCTCATCGCGCGGAACACGTCTCCCGCATACGATTCGTTGCCAAGCGACCAGATGACTACGGAAGCATGGTTGTAGTCGCGCTTCATCATGCTGTTCACACGGTCCACGCACGCGCCCTCCCATTCGGGCTTGCTGCCCGGAACGGCGGAATCCTCGGTGACCACGTCTCCCGGCAGGCACCAGCTGCCGTGCGTTTCAAGATTGGTTTCGTCGATCAGGTAGATGCCGTATTCGTCGCACAGGTCGTACCAGTATTCCTGGTTGGGGTAGTGCGAGGTGCGGATGGCGTTGATGTTGTGCCTCTTGCAGAACGTGATGTCGTCGATCATGTCTTGCCTGGTGATGGCGCGGCCGCGCTTCGCGTCGAATTCGTGGCGGTCGGCGCCCTTGAAGACCACGCGCTTGCCGTTGAGCTTCATGATGCCGTCTTCGATGCGGAAGCGACGGAAGCCGACGCGCTGCGTTGCGGTTTCAACGATCGCGCCATCATGGCCGATCACCACAACTTGCAGTTCGTACAGTGCCGGGCTCTCGGCGCTCCACGGCTTGACGTCCAACGAGCCGGAAACGATGCCGGTTTCGTCGGATGCGGCCAATGCGGTTTCCCACACCACATTGCCACTCAAATCCTTCAGCGTCGCCGACACGGTGGCGGCATTCTTCGCATTGCGCACCGCGAGTAGCGCGTCGAGCGAGCCGGTGGCGGTTTCCGGATTCCAATCCGCTTCGACCTTCATATCTTCAATGTGCACATGCGGCTGTGCGGCGAGTTCCACGGAACGGAACAGGCCGTGCAAACGCCAGTAATCCTGATCTTCCAGCCAGGATGCGCTTGCGTATTCGTAGCAGGCGACGGCCACGACGTTTTCGCCGTCGTGCAGCGCTTCGGTGATGTCGAATTCGTTCGGGGTGTAGCCGTCTTCGCCGTAGCCGACGAACACGCCGTTGACCCACACGTAGATCGCGGTGGCCATGCCGTGGAACGTGATGCTGATGGTGCCGCCATTTTGACGGGCCGCATCAAGACGCTCGGCGACGGTGAACGTGCGGCGATACAGTGCCACATGGTTGGTTTCGGGAACGTTCGGCTCCTGCGGATTCTCATGGCCGTCCCACGGGTACTGAATATTCACGTACTTATGGTTCATGTATCCCGCGTTCTGCAGGTGGGAGGGCACGTCGATGCGGCCGAAAGCGGAATCGTCGAAATCCTCGGCTGCGAACGGCTCTTCCTCAAGATCGATGTCGGAGGCCTGCACCATTTCCACGCGCCATTCGCCGTCGAGGCTTTGCTTCAAATCGCTCGGCTCGCCGATCGCGGGAATGTGAGAAAAGGTCACGTGATTGGAATGTGCCGGCGTGCGATTCACTGCGAACACCGTGGGGTCGGTGAGCCACGCGGCGGATGCGGTGGTGATCTTATCTGCCATGATTTCCTCGTTTCCGAAACATAACTTCGTTGTTGATGTAGGTTTAGTTGGTGTGTACTTTTGTGTACTCAGAGTAATAAACTCTTTTACTAGCATGGTAAACGTTGTTTACTTAAATTGCAAATCTGCGTGTTGCGTTATTTGCAACTGAATTTACTTATATGGCGATAGGTGACGGCAAATGGCGGTAGTAATCATGATTGCAGATGTCGGCATTTGATAATCGTAAGAACTGCGATTGCGACACGCCGTTTGGGGGCTTTGTTTACTAAGGAATTTTACTTTTGATAGTAAACAACGTATACTCAATTTTCGAGGTCAACGGGTGATCTCATCAAAATCTTCTAAGGAGAAGAGATAATGAGCAATACGACCACTACTGCGAACGGCACGGCTCGTCGCGGAAAGCTCGGCCAGCGCGTAGCGTACGCGTGCGGCAACCTTGGCCAGTCCGCGTTCTATAACGCACTGAGCACCTACTTCGTCGTCTATGTGACGAGCTCCTTGTTCGCTGGTGTTGATAAAGGCGTCGCCACCAAGCTGATCGGCGTCATCACCGGCCTGGTCGTGGTGATCCGTATCGCGGAGATCTTCATCGACCCGCTGCTGGGCAACATCATCGACAACACCACCACCAAGTGGGGCCGTTTCCGCCCATGGCAGTTCCTCGCCGGCGCGATTTCGTCCGTGCTGATCGTGCTAGTGTACACCGGCCTGTTCGGCTTGGTGAACGTGAACACCACGTGGTTCATCGTACTGTTCGTCATCACCTTCATCGTGCTCGACGTGTTCTACTCCCTGCGTGACATCTCCTACTGGGGTATGATCCCTGCATTGAGTTCCGACTCCCACGAGCGCTCCACCTACACCGCACTCGGCTCCTTCACCGGCTCCATCGGCTACAACGGCATCACCGTCGTGGTCATCCCGATCGTCACCTACTTCAGCTGGGTGTTCACCGGCAAGTACGTCGAAAGCCAGTCCGGCTGGACCTGCTTCGGTATTATCGTCGGCCTGCTCGGCCTCTTGACCGCATGGACCGTTGCCTTCGGCACCAAGGAGAACGAGAGCGCCCTGCGCTCCAAGGCCCAGAAGAACGGCAACCCGATCGAAGCCTTCAAGGCCATCTTCCAGAACGACCAGCTGCTGTGGGTTGCCTTGAGCTACCTGCTGTACGCCATCGCCAACGTGGCCACCACCGGCGTGCTGATCTTCCTGTTCAAGTTCATCCTCGACAACCAGGCCGCATACTCCCTCACCGGCGTGATCGCACTGGTCGCAGGCTTGGTTATGGCTCCGCTGTACCCGATCCTGAACAAGCGCATTCCGCGCCGTTACCTGTACATCGGTGGCATGATCTCCATGATCGCCGGCTATGTGATGCTCGGCATCTTCTCCGACAACATCATCATGGTGTTCGTGGCTCTGGTGCTTTTCTACGTGCCGGGTACCCTCATTCAGATGACCGCCATCCTGTCGCTGACCGACTCCATCGAATACGGCCAGCTCAAGAACGGCAAGCGCAACGAGGCCGTCACCCTGTCCGTCCGCCCGATGCTCGACAAGATCGGTGGCGCCATGTCCAACGGCATCGTCGGCATCATCGCCGTGGCCGCTGGCATGACCGGCAATGCGACCGCAGCCGACATGACCGCATCCAACATCCACATCTTCAAGATCTGCGCCTTCTACATTCCGCTCGTGCTCATCATCCTGAGCCTGATCGTGTTTCTGTTCAAGGTGAAGATCACTGAGAAGATGCACGATGAGATCGTCAAGGAGCTCGAAGTGAAGCTCGCCAACGGTGAGATCGAAGCCGACGACGCTCAGACCGTGGAAGCCGTCGAGGCGGTTGCCGTGGCTGAAACCGCTGGAACTGCTGGAACCGCGACTCCGGCGGGCCAACCTGAATCCCGATAACTGAACTTCCCCTTCCTTTCCGACAACCAGGGCCGCCTGAAGCACTCCATCCGCTGCAGGCGGCCTTTCATTCTTTTCGTCTCCTTGCCTCTCATCCCGTCCGGGTTCCTCCACTCACTGGAACAATCTGGACGATAAAAGGCCTGTCAGCGGGAGGATTCCTCCGCTCACTGGAGGTTTTTGGACAGTACGGGGGTATTTTGCGGTCCGGATTCTTCCAGCGACTGGAGGAATATGGATGCTTGGAGAGTTGCAGACGGGGCGATTCTTCCGGTGGCTGGAGGTTTTTGGACGTTAGCAGGTCTGTTAGCGGGTAGCTTCCTCCACCGACTGGAGGTTTTGGGTCGCTAAGGCGTCCGGAGCTATGCTTCGCCGATGAGGGAGCCGCGTTCGTGGATCGTCGGCACCAGTGTGCGGATCACGATGGTGGCCTGTCCGCGCAGGGTGAGATCCTCGCCTTGCCTGCAACGGTGAATTTGCGGCGCCTCCTGATAATCCGTGGTCACGGTGCGGCTGATTTCGTTTTCCATCGCGTCGATGAATTGAGTATTGACGATTTCCGGCGCACCATATACCGAAATGTCGCGCAGATCCAACAATCCTGCCGGTATGGCCATGACGCGCCCGAGCAACGCGCCCGCTTCGGTGAGAATATGCGTACGTGCGGCAGGATCCTGCGAGATGCGTTGCTGCAGCCTGTCACCGGAAACGAATGATTCGAGACATCCCTGTTTGCCGCATTCGCAGATTGGCCCGTTCGGGTCGACCACCACGTGTGCGATTTCTCCGGCAGTGAAGGAACTTCCTTCGATGATGACGTCGTTGAGGCATAATGCCGCGCCGACGCCCCGCCCGATGGAGATGAGCATGGAATTGGGAGAGCAGTCGCCGAAGAATCGTTCCGCCACAAGTGCCGCATTGGTGTCGTTGCCTACGATCACGGGCACTCCGGTGGCGTTTTCCACTTCGGTTTTCAGCGGCAGTTCGCTCCACCCCAAGTGCACGGATTTGCGCACCACGCCGTTGGGTTCCACAATGCCGGTCACCGCGATGCCGATGCCAAGGATCGGCAGTGGCGTTGAGCTGATGAGCTGCCTGCAGAGGTCGATCACGTCATCGACGCTGCAGCCATGGTCGACGGGAAGCTCGGTGCGGTCCACGATTCTGCCGGAAAGATCCGCCAGCGCTCCTTTGACGAGCATCGGATTCGACAGGTCGACGGAGACGATTCGCCAGAAATCGGTGTCGATGGCGAGCACTTGTGAACGTTTACCGCGCCCTTCGCGATTGTCGGGGCCGAGTTCGCGCAGAATGCGATTGTCGACCATTTCGCCGGTCACTTCGCTGGTGGTGAAGCGCGAAAGTCCGATGAGTTTGCCGATATTGGCTCGCGACATTTGCGTTGCGGGGAAAAGCTGCTCGAATGCGGCGGTGATATTGCTGATTCGAATATCGGAAGGTGATGCCTTTGCTTGGGTGCCGCTCACGATGTCCTCGCTTTCTTGTGTGGGGCCGATACATATTGTAGTTTGTGGCGATACAAGTGCGTTATGTAATTTTTATTGGCAATAAAGAGTACTAAACAAGAGTATACGGCATTTTTCCTCGAATTGCGATTGCTTTATGATTGTCACTAAATGGCGGAATTTCAGCTTTTTTGTGGAATAGCAATCGCGTGCCGGATTTAAATGTAAGGAAACTTGACAAAAAGGATTACGTAGGTATGCTGTGACTATCCGGTGCAAGGAGGTGCCGGAATAATCTCACGAAGGAGAGAGATATGCGATCCCACACTCAGCGTTTGATGGTTTGCGCAGCTTCTTTCGCGGCTCTGTGCATGGGTCTTGCAGGATGCGGTTCCAATACGGCCAGCACCGGCGGGGATTCCGGGGAGGTCGTCAACCTCACGTACATGCACCGTCTTCCGGATTCCGAAGGCATGACCTTGGTCAAAGACATTGTTGCCAAGTGGAACAAGGATCATCCGAACATTCAGGTCAAGGCCACCAAGTTCGATGGTGCCGCACAAGATATGATCAAGAAGCTGGAAACCGACGTCAAGGCCGGCAATGCTCCGGATCTTGCACAGGTCGGCTACGCCGAAGTGCCTGAGGTGTTCACCAAGGGCTTGCTCGAAGACGTGACCGAAGAGGCCGCGAAGTACAAAAGCGACTTCGCCGAAGGCCCATATTCCATGATGCAGGTTGATGGCAAGACCTACGGCCTGCCGCAAGATACCGGCCCGCTTGTGTACTTCTACAACCAGAAGGCTTTCGATGAGCTGGGCATCAAGGTTCCCAAAACCAAGGATGAGCTGATCGAAGCGGCAAAGACCGCGGCCGCGTCCGGCAAGTACATCATGGATTACGAAGCCGATGAGGCCGGCAACATCTTCGCAGGTTTGGCAAATGCTTCCGACCCGTGGTACACCGTCAAGAATGACGCTTGGGTGGTCAACACCAACGGCAGCGGTTCGCAGGCTTTTGCTGAAACCTTCCAGGAACTGATCGACAACAAGGCCACGCTGACCAACCCGCGTTGGGTGCCGTCGTTCGACGCATCCCTGCAGGATGGCACGCTGATCGGCAACATCGGCGCCGCTTGGGAGGCTCCGCTATTCAAGGACTCCGCAGGAGACACCGGCAAGGGTGACTGGCGTGTCACCCAGATCGGTGACTGGTTCGGCAATGGCACCAGCACCGGCCCTGACGGTGGTTCCGGCGTCGCAGTGCTCAAGGGTTGTGAGCACAAGGCCGAAGCCATGGAATTCCTCGACTGGTTCAACACTCAGGTTGAGGATCTGACCTCCCAAGGTCTGATTGTGGCCGCCAGCACCGAAACCGCGAAGACCCCTGAATCCTGGAACGAATTCTACGGCGGCCAAGACGTGATGAAGGAATTCGCTACTGCCAACGACAACATGGTCGCATTCAACTACATGCCGGGATACTCCGCGGTCTCCGCAGCTATGCAGGAAGCCGCCGACAAGGCAGCCGACGGTTCCGGCAAGGTGGCGGACGTGTTCCCTGTGGCACAGCAGACCTCCATCGACACCCTCAAGAACTACGGCCTGTCCGTAGCGAAGTGATCGACGTATGGAACCAGGGATCACCCGCTCTGATTCCATAACCCCTCCAACGACGGTGTGGAGCCAACGCAACACACGGCTCCACACCGTTCCTTATGAAAATATTCCTTGTGAATATTCCCTATGAATCGATCTAGCTGATTCGACGGAGCGGCTGAAACCGGCACTCCTCTCCCGTGATGACGATTTGGATACGGCGATTCGAACTGTGAAAGATGCCATCAACGATGAATGGCATCCGATGCGAAAGATAGGTACATCATGACTGCAACAACGCAAGCGGCGAAACCAAAGCGCACTGATGCGCAACGCCGCGAGAATCGAACAGGATGGGCGTTCATGGCGCCATTCGGCATACTGTTCGCCATTGTATTCATCATCCCGATTTTCTATGCCATCTATTCCAGCTTCTTCCGTCAGGTCACCGAGGGCGGCGGCGCGTACGGCGGCGGCGAATTGGTGAATAAATTCGTAGGATTCCAGAATTTCGAGTACGTGCTTACGTCCGGCAATTTTTGGTCCGGTGTGGGCAGGGTGCTGATTTACACCCTCATTCAGGTGCCGCTGATGATCATCATCGCGTTGGCTTTGGCGATGGTCATCGATTCGTTCGTGGTCAAGCACATCACGGGTTTCCGTCTCGGCTACTTCCTGCCGTACGCCATTCCAGGTGTGGTCGCATCCATCATTTGGGTGTACCTGTATAACGGTCAGATTTCGCCGATCGTCAAAGGTCTTGCGGCCATCGGAATAAACGTTGATTTCTTCAGCAAGAACGTTGTGCTCGCTTCCATGGCAAACATCACCACATGGACGTTCACCGGCTACAACATGCTGATTTTCTTGGCCGCACTGCAGGCGATTCCGCACGAACTGTACGAAGCCGCACGCATTGATGGCGCAAGTGGATGGCAGATCTCCATGCGCATCAAACTGCCGAACGTGCGTTCCGCGGCGCTGCTGTCCATGTTGCTGTCCATCGTCGGCACAATCCAGCTATTCAACGAACCGCAGATCATGCAGACCGCCGATCCGGGCATCTCCAAAACCTATACGCCAATGATGATGGCCATGAACACTTCCCAAGGCACGCTGACTCCGGGCGGTGACGGACCCGCATCGGCGGTCGCCATCGTCATGGCACTGATCGCAGGCGTTCTCGCCATGATCTACGCACTGGTCGAGAGGAAGGCGAACGAACAATGAGCAACGCAGTCGCAGCAAGAAAAGACGAACGCGCCCGCAGAAAAGCGGAACGCATGATGGAAAAGCAACGCGAAGCGGCCGAACACGATCTGCCGCGCTCCATGCGCCCATCGCCGATCACCAAAACCATTACCGTGATCGTGCTCGTCGTAGCGCTGATCTACTTCCTCTTCCCAATCTATTGGGCCATCATCGCATCCACCAAAACACCATCGCAGCTGACCAGCAGCAACGGATTGTGGTTCGCCGTCGGACTTGACCAGATTCCCGACGCCATCGCAACCAACTATTCGAAGCTTATGGGGTGGACCCGTGGCCAATTCTGGCGTTGGGTGCTGAATTCCCTGATCTACTCCGGGGTTTCCGCACTGATCGGCACCATCATTTCGGTGATGGCAGGCTATGCCACCGCAAAATTCAACTTCCGTGGCAAGGCCATCGCCATCGGCGTGGTCATGGGATGCATGCTGATGCCGGTCGCACTGCTCACCATTCCGCAGTACTCCATCTTCCACGCACTGCACCTGACCAACACCATGCTGGCGATCATCATCCCGTGCTGCGTTTCGCCATTCGGCTTCTTCCTCGGACGCGTGTACGCGCAAACCTCCGTACCGAACGAACTGCTGGAAGCGGCCCGCATCGACGGCGCCGGTGAAGCGAGAATCTTCTTCACCATCGTGCTCCGACTGCTCGCCCCAGCCATGGTGACCATCTTCCTGTTCCTCTTCGTAGGAACGTGGAACAACTTCCTGCTGCCGTTGATGATGGTTTCCTCCGACACCCTCAAGCCGGTCACGCTCGGCCTGTATGGCATGGTATCGCTCGCAACCTTCAACGATCGTGGATCGCTGATGATGGGCGCACTGCTCGGCGTACTGCCGGTGATCGTGCTCTTCCTCGGCTTGCAGCGCTACTGGCAGGCCGGCCTCGCGGCAGGCGCAGTCAAGGGTTGACGGGCATCCATCCAACTCCATGCGTGGCATGCAAACGCCACGCATGGAGTTGGATCAACAGAACAACCGTAATCCGGGCCCCACTATTTCAGGCAGGTACATGCAATGAACGCAAGACTGCACCATAACGGCCGTTCGCAAGGATGCGTCGGCATCGACATCGGCGGAACGAAAATCGAAGGCGTGCTGCTCGACGCAACAGACCGCGTCATCGACGTCTGCCGTATGCCATCGCACTCCGGTGAAAGCAATGTCGTAACCGACATCGTGCGCGTCGCCCGCATACTGTCCAACGAAGCGCTGCCCATCGGCATTGGCATTCCAGGGCAGGTGAACTGCGCGACCGGGCAAGTGAGCAACGTCGTCAATCTTGATATTGAAACGTTGGAACTTGGCGAACGCGTCAGCGCAATCATGCACGCTCCGGTGCACGTGGAAAACGATGTGAACGCGGCTGCGGTCGGAGCCGCGGAATTCGTGGAACAAGTCGACGGCAACGCAACCGTCGTATTCCTCAACTTCGGCACGGGACTGGCCGCAGGACTCGTGCGCGGCGGGCAAGCCGAACACGGGTACAGCGGATCCATCGGCGAAATCGGGCACCTACCCATCGACCCCAACGGATTCGAATGCCCATGCGGGCAGCGTGGATGCTTGGAAACCGTGGCATCCGGCGGGGCCGTGGCAAAACTTTGGCCCTCCGCAAACCCGCCCATGCCTGATCTCATCCGCAAAGCGCGGCAAGGAGACGGGCATGCCAACGACGTGCTCGCCATGGTGGCCCACGCCATGGGCGACACCATCCAAATCGTCGCGCAAGCCTACGATCCGCAACGCATCATCATTGGCGGAGGCATGGCGAAAACCGGTGACGCACTCATCGAAGTCATCCAAGCCGAACTGAGCCGCAGAGCCGAAGGATGCCGATTCCTGACCACACTCGACATCGCATCGAACATCAGAATCGCAGCCATGGACCAACCAATCGGCGCAATCGGCGCGGCGCTCGCGGCAAAACGAGCGCAACCGCAATCGTGAATGCGTGATACTTCAGGCAGACTGGAACAAGCGCAACAATTCCGGAAATCCAGATCCGGCAATCCCGGCAATCCGAGAATCACAATCGAGAATTGAAATCGATAATCGACAATCGAAAGGCGAATCGATGGCAAGCGAGAACACCCGCAAATGGGCGATCATTCCCGAACCGAACAGCATGACGGTCGGCGAAGGCACGGTGCTGTTGCCCTATGCGGGGCGCGTGAACGAATCCATTGCGATTGGCGATGGCGATTTCCTGCTTGCGCATCAGCTTGTTGCCGACATACGTTCCGCGACAGGCACTGATTGGGATATTGCGACGGGCGATATGTGGTCGGGCTTCATCAGATTGCGTATTGCGGATTCGTGGGATTTCGATTCGCAGGATGGCGGTACCGCCGGCGCATACACGCTGACTATCAACACTGACGGCATTACGATTACCGGTTGCGATTTCGAGGGCGTGCGCAACGGCGTGCAGACCCTGCGCCAACTCATACGGCAAAACGGTGCCGTACTGCCGGAACTGCAGATTGCAGATGCCCCCGCATGCCAAATCAGGGGATATTATTTGGACGCGACGCGCGGCCGAGTGCCAACGCTCGCATGGCTCAAACAGTGGGCAGACAAACTCTGCCTCTACAAATACAACCAACTGCAGCTCTACATCGAGCATACGTTCGCATTCGACGGTATGAGCGAAACATGGCGCGGATCAAGCCCGCTCACGCCGGCAGACACACTCGAATTCGACCAATACTGCGCGAACCTTGGCATCGAACTCGTGCCGTCAGTCTCCACATTCGGACACCAATACGTGGCCATGCGCACGCAGGAACTGCGCGAACTCGGCGAATTCCCCGAAGACGCAGACCGGCCGTTCAGCTTCATCGAACGCATGAGGCACCACACACTCAACGTCGCCGACGATCGAGCCTTCGCGTTCTCTGCGCAACTGGTCGACTCGTATCTGCAACTTTTCCGTTCGAAGCGATTCAACATCTGCGCCGACGAAACCTTCGACCTCGGCAAAGGCAAGTCGAAGCAGGAAGCGCAACGCGTGGGCGTCGCAGCGCTGTACGCAACATACGTGGGCAAACTCTGCGAACACCTGTCTAAGCAGGGCCGCGAACCCATGTTCTGGGGAGACATCGCCATCGAAATGCCGGAAATCCTCGAAACCCTGCCGAACAATGTCACCCTGCTGAACTGGCAGTACGAACCGGAAGCGACCGACGAAAAAATCCAACTCGTGGCGCAAGCCGGAGCCAAACAAATCGTATGCCCGGCCGTATGGGGGTGGAATGCGCTGCTGCCGCGCATCGACGATGCGTGGAACAACATCGCACGCATCGCGCGCTACGGCATCGACTGCGGTGCGGAAGGCATGCTCGTCACCGATTGGGGAGATTTTGGGCATGTCAACGATCCGCGCATGGCCGTGCCCGGCATGATATTCGGTGCGCAATATGCGTGGAATCCTGCCGGAGATACTGCCGAAAATGATTTGCTTGAGCGTATTTCGCGCGTCGAATATGGCGATTGCAGCGCACGATTCGTTGCATTGCTTCGTAACGCTTCCGCGCAAGCCGTATTCACTTGGCGTGAGCTTGTGGAATATCTCGAATTGGATGACGGCACGGGAAACTGCAATACCGATGTTGCGCAAACCATTCCCTGCCTGGCCGATCGCTTGGTTGATCATTTATCTGACTATGGAAACGCAATGACTGTGCGTGAAGCACGCAATCGCATGATGCGCAATATGGCAACGACAATCGAACGAATTCCGCAAGCCAATCGTGCATTGCAACAATGCATGGTCGACATCGCGCCGATTGCGGCACATATGGGAAATCCGGGCATTACTGCTGCCGTACGCATCGCCATGGAAGGGCAGCTGCTGCTCAATCGAGTGGGATTCGCGCTCGCCGAAGCGCATGACGTGCGTGATGCGCATGACGCTGGCGATTGGCGGCCTTCCGATTATCGTGCGCTGGCACGCGAGCTCGAATGCTGGTGCGAGGCCTATGCGAAGGAATGGAACGCGACAAGCCAACCGTCGGAACTGCATCGCATTCAGGAAACCGTGTGGAAAGCAGCCGACGAGCTTCGCCGAATCAGCAAATAAATCATCAAACAAATCCTCAAGAAATCAGCAAAACGAAAAACGTCAATCCAATGCCAATGAAAGGAACATCATGACCGAAGTCATCATCGTGAAAAACGAGCGCGAAGCAGGCGATATTTACGGCCGTTCAGTCGCCGATCTCATCAAAACCAAGCCGAATGCGGTGCTGGGACTGGCAACCGGATCCAGTCCGCTCGCCGCATACCAGTCGCTCGCACGCATTGTGCACAGCGAGCATATTGACGTATCGCAGGTGCGTGGTTTCGCATTGGACGAATATTTGGGATTGCCGCTTGATCACCCGCAGTCATATCATTCCACCATCACCGCACGGTTGTGGAACCGCTTGGACTGAACCCTGATTTGGTGCACGTGCCTGGTGACGTGCTCGACGGGGCGCCGCTGAGCGACGGCGAACGCATTGCGGCTGCCGGCCCCGCCTACGATAAGGCAATCGAAGAGGCCGGTGGCATAGATGTGCAGATTCTGGGCATTGGCACGGATGGGCATGTGGGCTTCAATGAGCCGGGATCGTCGCTTGCTTCCGGCACGCGCGTCAAAACGTTGGTTGAGCAGACGCGCATCGATAACGCCCGATTCTTTGACGACGACATCGACAAGGTGCCTACGCATTGCATCACGCAGGGTATCGGCACGATTCTCAAAGCCCGCCACTTGGTGCTGCTGGCCTTCGGTTCGGGCAAGGCCGAGGCTGTGGCCGAAACGGTGGAGGGCGGTGTGAGTGCGTTCTGCCCGGCGTCCGCGCTGCAAATGCATCCGCACGCCACCATCATTGTGGACGAGGAGGCCGCGAGCCGCCTGCGTCACAAGGACTACTACCGTTACGCCTACGCCCACAAGCCCGCCTGGCAGCACATCTGATTGCTGCTCCGCAGTCGGTGTCCGCTAGCGTCCGGATCCTTCCACTCGCTGGAACATTCTGGACGTTTTTCGGCCTTCCAGCGGGAGGATTCCTCCACTCGCTGGAAGGTTTTGGGCAGTACGGGGGTATTTGGCAGTCCAGATTCCTCCACTGGCTGGAGGAATTGGGACTCTGAGGTGGCTGTTAGCGGGAGGATTTCTCCACTGACTGGAAGGATTGGGTTGCTGATGGGCTTGTCAGCGGGGTAATTCTTCCACTGACTGGAAGAATTGGATGCTAATTGAGGAATATGGCTGTGAGTGAATTGGAAGGTATGAAGATGGAACAGTCTCGTGAGCGGTTTGCGAATGATGTGGACGTTGCGTTGGCGCAGCCGGCCAGTCCGTTTGCGATTCGCAATGCGCGCAAAGTCGATGCGCGAGGTGTTGCGGAACATTATTGGCTGGTTTCCGATGGTAGCGCGATTATTGCGACTGGGAATCGGGACGCTGATTTTGCTGCGGCTTGCGCAAGCGTCGGTTTGGATGCCGATGCTGATTCCGATTCGGTCAGTTCGGCTGATTCCGGCAATGCCATGACCGGTTCGGCCGGTTCCGTAACCGACGCTGCAGGTCGCATGATGACTCCCGGTTATGTTGACATTCATGCGCACGGTTCGTGGGGCAGTTCCTTCGATGATGGCGTGCAGGGCATACGTTTGGCTCGTGCGGGTCACATGATGCACGGCACCACCCGCCAAGTGCTCAGTTTGATCACCAATCCGCTTGACGTGATGTGCGCCAATCTCGAAACCGTGCACGGCATGATGAGCGCCCGCCCTGACATTCTCGGCGCGCATCTGGAAGGACCGTTCCTTGCGCTGTCTCGCAAGGGTGCGCATGATCCGGAATGTTTGAAGGATCCGGTTCCCGAATATGTTGATCGGCTTTTGCAAGCGGCAGGCGGCTGTCTGCGTCAGATCACCATCGCCCCCGAATTGCCGCACGGCATTGATGCGATTCGTCGCTTCGCGGCGGCCGGAGTGTTCCTGCGGTAGGACATTGCGATGCCGATTATGCGACCGCTCGCAAGGGTTTCGACGCGGGCGCGGGCATTATGACGCACATGTTCAATGCGATGAATGGCTTGCATCATCGCGAGCCTGGTCCAATTCCGGCTGCTGTTGAGGATCCACGCGTCACTATCGAGTTGATCAATGATGGTTTTCATGTGCAGAATCCGATGGTGCGTTTGGGATTTGGTTTCGCACCGCATCGCACGGCATTCGTGACTGATGCCATGGCTGCTACCGACTGCCCGGACGGTCATTATCTGCTGGGTGCGTTGGATGTGGATGTGATCGATGGTCACGCTCGGCTCGTGTCGAATGGTGCGATTGCCGGTTCCACGCTGACGTTGGAAAAGGCTGTTCAGCGTGCGGTGCTCGAATTGGGATTCACGCCCGCCGACGCGGTGGAGGCCGCCACGTTGACTCCGGCCAAAGCATTCGGTTTCGACCGCGCGAACCCGGTCACCAAGCAACCTCTCGGTCTGCTTGCTCCCGGCTACGCTGCCGACGTGCTTCTGCTCGATCCCGCCACCTGGTCCGTTACCCACGTCTGGTGTGACGCTCGCCCTCTCCGCTAAAGCGAGATTACTGAAGCACAATTGCAGGGCTGGCTCCGCAACAGGATGCCGGCCCTTGCCGTATCTCAAGTTTTTATATTTAGTCTTGCGGGGTGAAGCTGTCGCGTGCGACGAGACTGGTGGAGATTCGCATATGCTGGCTGATTTTGCGGTCGGCGGTCAGCGCTTCGGCAAGCATAAGCACCGCGGCTTTCGCAAGCTCGTCCTGGCTAATGTCGTACGACGACAATGCGGGAGACGTGTATTTTGCGATCTCCTGATTGTTGATGCTGATCACTTTGATATCTCGCGGCACCATCACATTTTCGGTGGCAAATGCCTGCAGCACGCCAACCGCCAACGGATCGGCTGCGACGATTACTGCGTCGGGCAGATCGTCCGCATGATCCTGCACCAACTGACGCCCCTGCAAACGGCCGTTTTCCACAGTGAACGGGCCGTCCGCATACACCAATCCTTGCGCATCCAATCCCAAGCGCAACGCCCAATTGCGGAATGCGAACGTACGAATATCTTCCGGATATTCATGCTTGCCCATAATGTTGCCCAAGCCGCCAATGAAGCCGATCCGAGAGCAACCCGACCCCATAAGCGCGTCGATCGCATCCAATATGGTTTGTTCCAAATCCGGCTGTACCGAATCGAACAATGCCGGCGCAGGATTGATGTCGATGAATACGCCGTGGGGGAGCTTCTTATGCAAGCGGCGAAGCGTCTTGTGATTTAGTGGGGACGGGCCGATCGAAATAAATCCCGCGTATTTATCGGCATCGGCGATCAGCGAATCCACGTCCTCGTGCATGGTCACGTTCATACGCTGCTCTTCGGCATGCTTGACGAGCACTTCGCGCAGCTCGTCGAAATACGCGTCCTGCAAGCCCTTGTCGGGTACGACATTGTCGAGAATCGCAACATCCTGCGGAATGGTGATGCGCTGGTATTGCGGTACGTTCTTGTATCCCATTTCCAGACTGGCGTTTAGAATCTTCTCGCGGGTGGAATCCTTCACCGAAAAAGTGGGATCGTCCTTCAAAACCCTGGAAACAGTGGCTTGGGAGAAACCTACCCGTTTCGCTATCTCTCTGATAGTGGCCATGTGAATCCTCCTCAAAGCCATCGTTGGCTAAACACGTTTACTAATTAATTTAGCACACATGCTCCCATCTCGCCATATTTCCTCCAAGCGTTTCACGAGATGAAGCAATCGTGCGACAAACGAGACTCCTCTTTACTCAGCTTGCCTCGGGGCGGCTTCGGGCAATGAAGTGCCCATGGTTTCGAGGCGCATGAGGAACTCGTTGGCGCTCATGGCGTTGCTCAACAGCGTGCCCTCGGCGAGCGTGCCTCCGATGGAACGGATGAACTCAACCTGGTCCAGGGACTCCACGCCATCGAACACCACATGGAACGCATCGTTATCGCGCGAAATCTCGAGCGTGCGCTGCATGATCTGCTTTGCGCGAGGCGTACGGAAATCGCGAACCACCGTCTTGTCGAATCGTGCGAAATCCAATGGCAGATGCGCGAACGCGGCAACCTCCGAATACGTGGTGCCAGCATTGGTCAAACCCAACTCGACGTTCGGCAAAGCGGCAAGAGCGGCAACCTCATCATCAACTTCATCATGCACCACATGAATGGCATGCGATCCCAGCTGCAGGCCGAAACGCAGCTGTGGCTGCTCATGAGTCAACTGCTCCAAGCGCTCGTGGAAGATGGACGCGCCTAATTCCGAACCATTCATGCAAATGTCCACAATATCCAATTCGGGTGCCACCTTGCGGAATGCGGTCATGTCTTTCACGCAGGTTTCCAGCACGTCGAGCGTCAGCTGCACGCTCATGTTGAGACGATGCGCTTCAGCCGTTACGAAATACGGTGCCAGCGTACGGCCCTTCGCGTCATGCACGCGCACAATCGTATCCAGCGAAGTGATACGTTTCGTATTTACATCGAAAATCGGCTGGTAGAGCACGGAAATCGTATTGTCTTCGATCGCATGGCGAAGCACGTCGGAAGCGTTGAAATAGTCTCCCGAACCATTCTGCGCGGCGAGCGTGGACGTCATGCCGTCGACTACGGGCAGATTGGAGCTCTCCGACTCGTAGATGTGCGCGCTCGCATCGGCGAGGAGCACGGAGAAGCCGTCTGTCGCGTTCGAGAACGAAATGCTGCTCGATACGTCCACGGAAACCTCGCCTTCTTCGGTGTATACCGGCATGACGGCAAGATTGCGCATGCGCGTGGCCAACTCCTCCACATCGCTGGTTGACGTCACATCGGTTACGATCATGGCGAATTCCGCGCCGTTCACGCGCGAAAGCGTGGCGTTTCCCGGCAGCAGCTGGCTTAAACGCATGCCCACGGATCGCAGCACGGCATTGCCGATTTTGCGTCCATAATGTTCGTTGACGGTGCGCAAATGCTCCACGCCGAAATACACCACGGCAACTAGATTATGCACATTCTCGGTCTGCAGACTCTTCAAATGTCCGATGAACGCACGATACGTGAGTGCGCCGGTCAGCGTATCCGTTTCCGATTCGGTGCGTAGCAGCGCCACTTCCTTGTTCACGCGTAACGATTCGGTAAGCACTTCGCCGCAGGTGAGCAATATCGTCTCGTCGGTCGACATGAACGGACGATTCCAAATACTGCGTTCCATCGCGAGATAATACTGTCGCGAGCCGGTGGAAATAGGCGCGGAATAGCGGTAGGAATACCCTCTTTTATCAAGATTGTTTGCATTGCTGATGAAACAGCGCATGCGGGTGAGGCCACGATTGATGCGTCTTACGACGGTCTCTTCCGGCACTTGATTCGGCAACGGCAGCGCGTCGCTTACATTCGCTATGCATTTCAACGCACTTCGGGATCGCGTGAGCCGGCTCATCGTATCGACCGTCATCAGCAACAGCGAGTAGGCGATCAGTGCCAGCATGAACACGGAAAGCACGGTGGCAGTATCCGAGCCAATATTGGCGAACTCCAGAATTTCAGGAATCCACACAATCGCCATCAAATCAGCCAAAGCCATGGCAAGAATGTGAGACAGCGAATACTCGCGCATGGCTTTACGAATCGGAATTTGTACAAAAAAGAACGTTACAATATCACAAATCAATCGAATAATCGGCACTGCAACAGTCATAATCAGTAATGGCAGCAACCAATGCTGGAATTGATAAGGATTAATCGCAGCATTGACGGAATTCTGGCTGATGATAATTGACAGTACGTGAGAAGTGTTCGCAAATAATATTTTGATCAGTGGGATTGGCGCAAGCGTGGTTCCGGCGCGAAGAATGCCGATTTTCAGACTGCGTGCGGTGATGATCGACGTGATGATGGTAACGATGATCAGGAACATGGCCACGTCGGGAAAATAGCCGGTTACCAGCAGTATGACGGTCAACGGTGGCAGCACGGTGTGTTCGGCGGCAACGCGATACGACGAACGCTTTTTGTGGTAGATCAGGCACGGCAGAAAACACAAGCGACCATATGCAGATGCGCGCAGGGTCTTCCATAAGTTGCTGCACGCCTTCCTGTGCATGGAATGCGATTGCGGCCGCAATGCACAACGCATAGATGATGGCCAGAATGGTGAGTCTGGCTGGTTTTCTGATGCCGTCTTTTGGCTGGCTGCCGGTGGCTGCCTGATGCTTTGATTGCTTCGATGTCATGATTGCCTGATTTCGTTCCCCTGTTGCGTGCCACTTTTACTGAAAAGTAGCGACTGCCTTGTGTTCCTGCCTTGTATTGTGTCTGTGGTCGCGTCTCGCTGCGGCAAGCGTTTATAGCACCGGTCCGATGATGCGCCACGGTGCGTTCGTGCCTTCCTCGGCGCTGTCCGGCTGCTCGTTTTCATTGTTGCCCAACGATTCGTAGATATTGCCGTTCCAGATCACCTTGTCGCCTTGCTTGTACAGTACGTCTGGCTCCCACGTGGGGTAGGCCTGCTGCGAGGAATTCCAGCTGGCATTGTCGAAGTCGACGAGCGTGCCCGGCGTGCCTCGGAATCCTGACCCCAATGTGGTGGCGAATTCGCCGTCCGTCTGTTTCATGCCGCTGCAGAACGTTTTGAGCGTGTTGGTGTTCGTATAGTTTTCGCCGCATTGCTGGTCGCGGTTCAGCGACCACATGCTTAAGTGGCCCAGGCTTGTTTCCAGTGCGAACGTGTTGATTTCGCGCGCATTGTCGAGCGTGAAATACTCGTTTTTGGTATCGTTCTGGCCGATGAGCACGGTGGCTCCCAACAGCTCCCAGATCTGATGGTCGCTGAAGAGTTTGCCGCGACTGTACAGCAACGTTTTGTATTGCGCGTGGGCCGCGTTCAGCGAACTTTTGATCAGCGTGGATTGCGTGATCGACGTGGACGCCACGTTGAAATCCATGGTCATGAGATTCACGGTGGATAGCGTCACGCCGGCATCCAGAAACGCGTTCACGGTTTGCATTCCTTGCGTTGTAAGACCTTTCGCGTCGGCTGGAAGCGTCAAACTGATGATCAGATCGTGACTGGTATCGTCTTTCCCTTTGTTTTTGGCTTTTTCGTTGGCGATGAGTTTTGCCACGGCTTGCGCTCGCCGGGTTGCGGTTTCGCTGTACCCGTCGAGATTCGAGTTTTCGATGTCGAAGTCGAGCGAGGTGATGTGATAGCGGTCGATCACCTGCTGGTATGCGTCGGCAAGGGAATCGACGTCGGAACATGCGCTGGCAAGTTCGGTGCCGTTCTGCCCGCCGAAGCTGACGGTTACCGTGCGATCGGTTTTGTAGGTTTGCGCGATACGGCTGTCGAGATCGAGCGTGGAGGCCGCTTCGTCGAGCGTGTAGTAGCCGCCCCAGCTTGGCTGGCAGCCGTCGCCGGCGGTGACGAATCCGAGAATCACATTCCGGTAGACGTTGCCCACTTTGGATTCAAACTCGTATGAGGGTGTCGCGGTCACGTCCACATAGCCACCGAACCAGGGTTCCGGCAATTTCTTAGCCGCCGTTCGCGTGAACGTGATCCACGACCATGTGCCGGCCGCGACGAGCGCGATGCACAGTATCGCTATGAACAGTCGGAGGAAGGAAAATCGTCTTCCTGGAAACAGGGGTTTCATCATTCCCTTTCGAAATCGTCAGGTCACCAATGCCGATGGGGACATTGGGGTGTCTAGCAGGCTGTGTCCCGCTGGGCTTCGGTGCATATGCGGGAGATTTTACGGGGGATTAAGCTTTCCTCTCGTGCGCTGTTTTTCTTATATCTCGCTTACAGTTAGGGAGTGTAGTCTGTGGCTAGTACGACGATTTCAACAGTGATGTATGGTTTATGCAGGTGAAGCAGCGCTGATAATGCAAAGGGGTATATGGTGGCAAAAATAGGGGATTTTGACGGCGATGACCGCAGGCACCAGTGGGGTGCTGAAACCTCCACGCAACCGCTTGCGATCATGCATGCCAAGCCTTCGCCAACGCGCGTTGTGCTTGGCTACGTTGCCATCATCTGCACGGTTGTTTCATGGCTGATCTACATGATCACGATGATTCTGTCGTTGTTCGTCAACAATCCTTCACTCACGTTACGTTTCGTGGTTGAAGGCGTGCTGTACATGACGATTGTGACCACGCTGATTTTCAGCGCGCTCGTCTACTTGACCACACGGCAAGGGGCGCTATACCGTTTCATGCGGCATGAACGCGTGCCTCGGGCGATGCTCGACGACCATTTCGCACACAACTACGATAAGGGAATCACAGTGCTGATTCCTTCGTACGTGGAACAGCCGAAAGTCGTCGAAAAAACGATCTGGTCGGCGGCGTTGCAGGAATTTCCCGACCTTGCAGTCGTACTCCTAATCGATGATCCTCCGCATCCTAAAAATGATGAAGCGCGAGCGATTCTCAAAGCAAGCCGCGAACTCATGCCGAAAGTATTGGCCGAATTGGCGGCACCTGCGGAACGTTTCATCAAAGCGCGCGACGAAACCGTTGCGGCGCTCGCCGATCAGATGGACGCAAGGCGTAGTGTGGTCGCACGCTGTGCGGAAGACTATCGTGCGGCCGCGCAATGGTTGGAGCACAAGGCCGACACATGGCTGGTCGAAGATCATACCGACGATTTCTTCTGCGACCAGGTATTGCGCGGTCTTGCACGCGACCTGCGTTTGACGGAACAGGCGTTGAACGAATCGATCACCCTGCAGCAGCATGTCGACGCGAATCGCATTCTGCAACTGTACGAACGTTTGGTACGCATTTTCACCGCAAAAGGATGGTCGTTCGAACGCAAGCTGTATGCGTCGACCTCCCGTGAAGGCAACAAAGCCATGAATCTGAATTCGTTCATCGGATTGATGGGCCACTCGCTCAAGCGCGTGGAAACGTCGGACGGGGTGATTCTGCGTGACGTGCGCGAGGGGGAATCTCCCGATTTCGTGATGCGCAATTCCGAATACGTGCTGACGTTGGACGCCGATTCCATGCTGTTGCGCGACTACTGCCTGCGCTTGGTGTACCAGATGGAACAGCCCGGCAATGAGCGCGTGGCCGTGATCCAAACCCCGTATTCCTCGTATCGTGGCGCGCCGACGCGAATCGAACGCATCGCGGCCGCCACCACCGACATTCAGCACATGCTGCATCAGGGCATGACCTACTATGACGCCACGTTCTGGGTAGGTGCGAACGCGGTGATCCGCAAGGCCGCGCTCGACGATATCTGCGTGGTGTCGACTGAGGGCACGCGCACGGTGAAAACGTATATTCAGGATCGCACGGTGATCGAGGACACCGAATCCAGTATCGATTTGGGTTATTTCGGCTGGCATTTGGTCAACTATCCGGAGCGGTTGAGCTATAGTGCCACCCCGCCTGATTTCGGTTCGTTGGTGGTGCAGCGGCGGCGTTGGGCGAATGGCGGTCTGCTGATCATCGGCAAATTCTTCCGCATTGTGCACGCGCGGCATCAGCAGGGCAATGATGTGAAGCTGGGTGAGTGGGCGCTGCGCGTGAACTATATGGCGTCCATCGCATGGTCGAGTTTCGGCCTGATGTTCCTCTTGGCATATCCGTTCGACCAGCGGTTGCTGAGCCCGTGGGTGGTGCTCGCGTCGCTGCCGTATTTTGCCACCATGTCGAGCGATTTGAAACGCAACGGGTATAAACGTTCCGATATTTTCCGTATTTACGGCTTCAACATCGTGCTGTTGACGGTGAATCTTTCCGGCACGCTCAAGTCGATTCAGCAAGGCATGACGAACACGAAGATTCCGTTCGCGCGTACGCCGAAAGTCAATAATCGTACCGCTTCTCCGGCATTGTATGTGACGATGCGTGGGTGATCATCATTTACTCGTGCATGGTGTTCTACGCCGATACGCTTTCGCACAATTGGGGCAACGCGGTGTTCGCCGGCTTCAATGCGATCGTGACGTTCTGGGCGTTGACCGCGTATATCGGCATCTGGCATTCCGTGCAAGACATGGTGGTTGGTCTGGTCCGTTGGTTCTTCGTGCCGATCAAGGAGCCTCAGCAGGAGGCGGCCCGCAAGAAGGCCTCTTGGCGTGACGCCCTCTACTTCGGCGACCGCCAAATGATCTACGAGTCCCGCCCGCTCTGATCGATATGCGCGTGCTAGGCCGTTTGCGCGTATTCCGAAAGCATAAAAGAGTTGTTATCTTCGCGTGAAGATATCCTTGAGGTACAAACTTTTGAAAACCTTGTCCGTATCGGCTTGCCGGTCGGTCGGAACGGGCTAAGAAGGTTTGCAAATCCGCAAAGAAGGTTTCCGCCGTGCTACTGGTCCTACGTTAGAAGTGGCTAGGCTAGGGGCGGGTCGAAGCGACCTTGTGTCGAGCGCCTCCTAGGGTCCGATGGGAATGGGATCGTCCGTGCGGAGGGACAGTAAACAAAGCCTTCGATGGCGCGGTAATTCCGGGAGCAAGACCCATCGTGCTCCCGGGTTTTTATACATGTGGCAATGATGCTGGTGTCGTAAAATATAAGGAAAAGGGGCGCCGATGATTCAACGTAATAACGATTGGAGCGCTATGCAGCAAAGCTTATATCACGATATGCAGGTCGATTCGTCGGGTGCGTTCGCCGCGCGCAGTCCGCTGGACTTGCTTGCGGTTGCGGCACCAGGGCGCACACGTTGCGTGAACGCCGAGAATCCCACGGGCGGCAAGGGCGCTGCGGCCACTGCAGCCAGTGCACTTGGCCCGTCGCGCAAGGGCAGTCCGTGCATCCAGACCGTGAAAGCGGGGGAGAGCGTCACTTTGATGGATGTGGACGGTCCGGGCGTGATCCGCCATATTTGGATGACGGTCACCGACCGCACGTCGTCTACCGGTCCGAACGTGCTTCGCAACCTGATCCTGGAATTCTATTGGGATGGCGAGGAGACCCCGTCCGTGCAATGCCCGGTCGGCGACTTCTTCTGCTGCGGCCACGCGCAGGCCTGCCGAGTCAATTCGATGCCGGTGGTGGTCGTGCCCAATCGCGGTTTCAACTGCTACTTCTCCATGCCGTTCGAACATGCGCGCATCGTGCTCCGCAACGATCACAATGAAGACGTTCCCGCGTTCTTCTACCAGATCGACTACACCGAATATGACGCGCTTCCGGCCGGCACCATGCGTTTTCATGCGCAGTGGCGTCGCGAGCGCGTCACCGAACTGGCCCGCGACTATGTGGTGCTCGACGGCGTGCATGGTCGTGGCGCGTATATCGGCACGTATCTGGCGCTCACCGCGTTGGAAAGCCGCTGGTGGGGCGAGGGTGAAGTCAAGATGTACATCGATGGGGACGACCAGTATCCCACGTGGTGCAGCACCGGTGCCGAGGATTATTTCGGTGGCGCGTGGAGTTTCGCCGATTTCGACGAGCATGGGCGTATGCATGAGCAGACATTCTGTGCGCCGTACGTCGGTTTCCCGTTCTATTCGCAGCGTCTCGCCTCGCATCGCGAGAGCGCGTATTGGGATGTGAATACGCCGGTGACCCGCGGATTGTATCGCTGGCACATTCCCGATCCGATTTATTTCGAACATGATTTGCGTGTGGAATGGCAGCAGATCGGTACTGAGGAGGGCGGCAATTTCGAGCGTCAGGACGACGTCGCTTCCGTCGCGTACTGGTATCAGCTCGAGCCGCATGCACCGTTCGATCCGATTGGCGATCGTCGCTTCCGTCAGCCCCGCTGATTTTTGCCCCCGAGCTTACGATTTTCGGTCTATCCGGTCGGTTCGGGGGTGTTGTGCTGTCTGCGCGACTTGCGTTCTGCGTCTGCACAACCCGGGTTTTTAACCCGATTTTATGGGTTGTGCAGATGCAGGGTGCGGGTTGCGCAGGCGGGAAACGTGACTAGATGGGGTTAGATGTCACGGCGTCTGCTGCGCTGATTATCGTGCGAACGTTCTGCGCATCCAAGAGACAGCCAGCTGCGGCCAGATCTGGATACTCGGTTCAATGCCGTTGACGCCCTGCCATGCGGTTTCCGCAGTGCCCAACGACAGTCCATGCCCGCCTTGCGGGAATAGGTGCGCTTCGATGCTGACTCCGGCTTTCTTGCAAGCGTCGATCAGCATCAGTGTGTTTTCGTATGGCACGGTTTCGTCGGGAACGGTATGCCATGCGAAAACCGGCGGTGTTTTGGCGTCGATATGACGTTCGATCGACACGGATTCAAGCGCTTGTGAATCGTTGCGGCGTTCACCAAGCAGCGAATCGAAACTGCCGCGATGGGCGAGCGGGCCAGACGTGATCACCGGATAGGCGAGCATCAAACCATTCGGACGCACCGCATCCGGATCGTAACCATGAGCGACAAGAACATCGTCGCTGGTGGAGGTGGCGAGATTCGCAGCAAGATGACCGCCTGCGGAAAAGCCAATCACGGCAATCGCATCCGGATCGACATGCCACTCGGCGGCATGCTCACGAATCATCGTCATCGCATCGGCAGCTTCCAACAGCGCAACTGGAAAAACGGAAGGCTTCACCGAATATCGCAGCACAAAAGCGTTGAAACCGGCCGCAAGAAACTGCATCGCAATCGGCTCCGCCTCACGATCCGACGTCATTTCGTAACCGCCGCCCGGAATCACAAGCACAGACGGACGCACACGGTCGGGAACGACTTCTTCGCTGTTATCAAGCAATATCCGACGAATTTCGCTGCGCTGCCGTCGATGCCGGAGATTTCATATTCGAAATGTTTCATATATCCATCATAGGTGGAACACGGCGCACGTTATGCAGGAACTATTTGGTCCCGCTATTTTTCGTACCTTGTGATCCGTGGACGCAAATTGTGCAGTCGGGAGAGTGTGTCCTACTCGAGCAGCCAGTCGAGGATGTTGCGGTGTCGAATGTCTTGGTAGTCGCCGAGCCCGATGGTATCCAAGGTGAGCTGTGTGACGTAGAGGAGACCTCCATATGTGAGATACCGGTCGAACAGCGCATTGTCATTTGCTGTCGGTTGCAATGCATTTCGGTATTCCGAGAAAGACAACGGCAGCATCTTGAGCTCGACATATCGTCCGGTGAAATGGATGATTTTGCGTTTTTTCAGAATCGTCCAGTGAAATGGATGATTTTTGCGGAGTGGGTGAGTGATATAGACGTGCGATTGGGCAAATCGGAAGTAATGTTGCGATCATTCGACGGAATTCACGAATGTGTATGGCCGCTCACATGTCTGATACATTTTTCTCAGCTAATTGGCAGGAACACGTATCATTCCTCCAAGACTCGGGCGCTTATATAGAACATGTCAGCAGTTACGGCGGCTGGCGAGGTTCCTGAAGAACCCCATAACTGAACCCTTCTTCTCTCTTCTCTCTCAGCCGGCGGCCCTTCTCTCCGCCGGCTTTCTTCTTTTCTGAACACGATGCATGCGATTCGTGCGATTTCGCGATTTATGTTTCGCGATTTTGCCGAAAAGAGTTGCAAGACAAACGGCCGACCATGCGTGAGTAATGCATGGTCGCGTTTGTGATGCTGGTGATTATGCGTGGTCGCGTGCAGGCATTCGTGATTCAGCAGCGCTCGTATGAGAACCTGCGCAGGCGTTCGAAGCATTCCACGCTTTCGTCAAGCCATGGCATGCCGATCACGAACACGTGGCCGAGCGTTTCGTGGCGGCGTGGCTTCGGGTCGAACAGTTCGAAATCGGCTCCCTTGCGGGCCAGTGCGGCAGCAAGCGCCAGATTGTCGGCCTCGAGGAAATCGTCGCCGCAGGTCACGATGAACAGTGGCGGCAGGTTGACGTTGAACGCCAGGCCTTCGGCGGTGAGGAACTTCGGGTCGGCGGCTTCGATGCCGTCGAAGAATTCGACGCCCAGCATCTGTTCGAGTCCGGTGCGGCGATTCGGATCGTAGCCTACGGTCAGTTCGCTTCCCATGGTTTCCAACGATGCGGAACTGTAGGCACCGCACACCGGAGCGGCACCGGCGAAACCAATGCCCGAAGGCTCATCCACGCCGAATGCGGCAGCGGCTTCGGCATTGTTTTCAATCGCCAACGTCAGCATGGTCAACGCGCCGCCTGCCGAATCGCCGGTGAGGAACACGGCGTTCGGATTAACCGGATAATCAGTCAAATGCGCCTTGATCCAACGCAATGCCGCCTGAACGTCCGCCAGCTGACCCCTCAAATCGGTTTGCGGGGCCGGTCGGTAGTTCAGTGAGAATACGGCGAAGCCCGTTTCGGCCAGATGCACGTTGAAGTTGCGGTTCAATTCCTTATATCCGTAAGTGAAACCGCCGCCGTGTATATCGATGTACACCGGCAGCGTATGCCCGCAGCGCAGCACCGCATCGTGCGGTAGATACAGGTCGAGCAAATGCCCTCTGCACTGCCCGGCTTCCGTATCGTAGCCACCGTCAGGCAGGTATGGAATATCTTCGATCACGTCGATTGTGTCAGGTGTGTGCCACAGTTCGGAACGCGGGGTGTCAACCGCGATCGCGCCGAAACGCATGTCGAGAATGCCGCGGACGCGCTCTTCGGAAAGGCCTTCGAGATCGCCGTCGGTTTCCGTCCAACGTTCCGCATGGTCGATCATCTCACGGGTGATGCCATATTTTGCCGCGCATTGTGCGCTGAGTTCCTCAATGGTCTGTGTACTCGTCATCGACGCCGTCCTTTCATGATGTTCATGCGATTGCGGCCGTTCCGTCATCGGAATGCCGCACCTCGATATATCGTACCGGTTCGATATAGAAAGCGCTACTGCGATCACCTATATTCCTTTACGTCCAGAGCGAATTTATGTAACGGTACATGCGTTGATTTTATTGCGATTGCGACACGCCGAAATCACTCACGTTGCATCAAAAAACGGTTCGCATAGAATAAGTCGCGTTTGCGAATCCGAACAGGGGTTTCGACCGAGAGAGACGGCAACGGGACGCTCGACAAACGACGGACGTGAATCGTAACGGCAACGAATGGCCGTAAAGCAACGCAAAAACGCAAAACCAACCCACGAAAACCCAGACAACCAGCAAACAATCCGAAGGAACGCTACGTATGTACGTCGATCCGAATCGTAATACAGAAGCAGGCAACCTTAAATGGATCCTGCCATACTGCAAACCCGACCTGCCACGAGTGGCCGGCGCGATAGTGCTGTTCTGCGTCAACAACACCATGGCGCTCATCATTCCGCTATTGTCAGGCCTCATCGTGGACCGTGTCATCGTGCAAGGCCAAGTCGACGAACTGACGCGACTGTGCATCATGATGATCGTGTTCACCATCGTGCGCGTCGCCTCGCGCTACGGCTACCAAATGTGGATGGAACGCTTCGGGCAGAACTCCGTATTCCGTCTCGTCAGCGACGAATACGAGAAACTGCACGAACTCGACTTCACCTATTTCAACCACACGCGTACCGGCGACATCATGAGCCGCATGACCTCCGACACCGATGCCATACGCCACGCGCTGAGCTGGGTGAGCTACCAGGTGCTTGACTGCGTGGTCATGTTCATTGGCGCGCTCGCCATGATGTTCACCATCGACTGGCGGCTCGCGCTCGCGCTCGCATGCGTCACGCCGTTCATTTTCATCCTTACGCGCGGACTCTCCACGCACGCAAGACCACTGTTCTTCGCCATCCGCAACTCGCTTGCCGAAATGAACTCAATGGTCGAAGAAAACATCGAAGGCAACCGCGTGGTCAAAGCGTTCGTGCGCGAACCGTATGAAACCGAAAAATTCGACAAACACAACGACGATTACATGCAACGCAACATGGACCAGGCCTACAACAGCCGCAAATACATGCCATGGCTCGACGGTCTCGGCTTCTCACTGCAGCTGATCACGCTTGGATTCGGCGGATTCCTGGTCATCACCGGGCGCATGACCCTCGGCAATCTCGTGGCGTTCAACTCCTACCTGTGGATGATCGACGGGCCGGTACGCCAATCCGGATGGCTGATCAACGACTGGCAGCGATTCAACGCATCCTGCATCAAAATCCGCAAACTGCTCACCGCTCAGTCACGTATTACGGAAAAGCCGGAAAATACGGAAAAACCGGGAGACAGCGTCGACGTGAATCACGCCAGCACAGCGGCTGCAACCGCTGCAACAACCAACACAACCCGCATCGCAGGCAGCATCGACTTCCAGCATGTCAGCTTCGCCTTCCCCGACGAACCAGACACCCCCGTGCTCGAAGATGTGGATTTCCATGTTCCGGCAGGCGCCAAACTCGGCATTCTCGGCGAAACCGGCGCGGGCAAATCCACCCTCGTCAACCTCATCTCCCGCTTCTACGACCCCACCGAAGGCCATGTGCTCATCGACGGCGTCGACGCGCGAGACTGGCCGCTCGCCACACTGCGCTCGCAAGTGTGCGTCGTGGCGCAAGACACGTTCCTGTTCTCCGACACCATCGGCGGCAACATCAGCTTCGGCGCGGGCGAACAACGCGAATACGACGAACAGTACATTCGCCGCATGGCCACCATCGCCGGCGCGGACGGCTTCATCCGCAGCATGCCGGAAGGCTACGATACCGTGGTCGGAGAGCGTGGCGTCGGCCTTTCCGGCGGCCAAAAACAGCGCCTGAGCCTCGCACGCGCGCTCGCCGACAATCCGTCGATCCTCATCATGGACGATACGACCAGCGCCGTCGACATGGAAACGGAAGCGGAAATCCAGCGCCATCTGCGCGAACTGGACGAACAGAAAACCATCGTCACCATCGCACACCGTATTTCATCGGTGAAAGATTCCGATCTGATCCTCGTGCTTGAGCATGGCCGCATTGTGGAGCGCGGCACGCATGACGAACTGGTGGCCGCGCACGGCCGATATTGGGAGATCTACTACAGGCAGCTCGGCTTGCAGGCGGGTCGTTCGCAAGGTTTCGAAGCGTAGGCGCGGGAAAGCAGGAAAGGGGGAAAACCCATGGCAAAACGTAACACATACCGCGAAGATGAAGAGCTGGAAGAACAGATCAACCTGCATGATATTCTGCGCATCGGCGTCTATGTAAAGCCGTATATGTCGCGAATCATACGCATTCTTGCCGTCGTCGTCATGATGAGCTGCATTGCGGTAGTCGTGCCATATTTGACGAAAATCATGATTGACAGCGCGATTCCGTCGAAAAATCTCACCTTACTTGGTGAATTAACGGGGTTGATGGCCGTACTTATTGTGATGTATGAGTTTGGATTGCGTTATCGTACCGTCGAAATTACTCGCGTCGGTCAGCTCATGTTGAAAGACATGCGCCGCGATATTTTCACGCATATTCAGACGCTGCCGTTCAGCTATTTCGATTCGCGTCCGCACGGCAAAATCCTGATTCGCGTGGTCAATTATGTGAACACTCTTTCCGACACGTTGAGTTCCGGTTTGATCAATGTGATTTCCGACGTGTTCACCTTCCTGATCACGCTGGTGGTCATGTTCGTGGTCGATTGGCGGCTTGCGCTGTTCAGCCTGGTGCTCTTCCCGTTCCTGATCGCGTGGGTGCTGGTATTGCAGCATTTCCAGCGCCGCGCGTATCAGGTGTTGTCGAACAAGCAGAGCAATCTCAACGCGTTCATTCACGAGTCGATCGCCGGCGTGAAAACCACGCAGACCTTCGCCCAGGAGGCGGCGCAGTTCAAAACCTTCCAGGAGCAGCAGAACGACGTGCGCACTTCGTGGATGAAGGCCGTGCACATCCAGTTCCTCATGTGGCCGGGCATTCAAACCATTTCCGTCATGACGATCGCATTCATCTACTATGTGGGCGTCACGGGCTTCGGCGCGGTGAACGTTTCCACCGGCGTGCTGATCGCGTTCGTCGGCTATGCGAATAATTTCTGGAATCCGGTGATCAGCATCGGCAATTTCTACAATCAGCTGATCACTTGTTCCGCATATCTTGAGCGTATTTTCGAAACGCTTGACGTGCAGCCGGAGATTCGTAACGCGCCTGACGCGACTGAACTGCCGCAAATCGAAGGACGCGTCGATTTCAACGATGTAGTTTTCCGTTACGAGCCTGACGGTCGCAATATTCTCAATCTGGTTGATCTGCATGTTGAGCCAGGCAGCACCGTTGCGTTGGTTGGTCCGACCGGTGCCGGCAAAACCACGATTATCAATCTGCTGTCGCGTTTTTACGACGTTGCAGAAGGTTCGGTCACAATTGATGGTCATGATGTGCGTTCTGTCACATTGGAATCGTTGCGTCGGCAGATGGGCGTCATGCTGCAGGATACGTTCATTTTCTCCGGCAATGTGCGCGAGAACATCCGTTACGGCAAGTTGGATGCGACCGATGCTGAGATCGAAGCGGCCGCGAAGGCGGTGCATGCGCACGAGTTCATTATGGATTTGCCGAACGGATACGACACGGTGGTGGAGGAGCGCGGTTCCACGCTTTCCGCTGGTCAACGTCAGCTGATTGCATTCGCCCGCGTGCTGCTGGCCGATCCGCGCATTCTGATTCTCGACGAGGCCACGTCGAATATCGATACGCGTACCGAAGAGGCACTTCAGGCCGGATTGAACCACCTGCTGAAGGGGCGCACGAGCTTCATCATCGCGCACCGACTGTCCACCATCGAGAACGCGGACATGATCTGCTACATCGATCATGGGCAGATCATGGAGCAAGGCAACCACGCCGAGCTGCTCGCCAAGCGTGGCGCCTACTATCGCCTCTACGACTCCCAATACGCCATGATCAAGGTCTAAATGGGTTGATTAGGGCTTGGACTGATTGGCTTGAAATCAGCCTTCCTGCTAGCCGCTTGTCGTTTTTCGGCCGGCGGCTAGCCGCAAATTATCAGGTACGAGGCGGAAGATAGGGAAGTCAGAAAGCAACGCATGTTGCTGCGCATGAAGATGACGCGTGAATGCGTCGATGAAACAACGCGGGAAGGTTTGGTATGGCAGTAGAGAAGCCAGTTCTCACCCAGGAGCAGCAAGATGCGGTCGCAGCGCTCGCATCCACCAACGTGTATGCGAAGCAATCGAAATTCAAAACCTTCCGCGAGCTGCCGCCGAAAGACAGGTGGCCGTACTTCAAGCAGAACTTTCTGACCGATGTGCTGATCGTTATCGCAGTGGTCGGCTTGGTACTTGCTTTCGTCATCTCGTATGTGACCAAAGGTCCCGAGGCCGAGCTGAGTCTTGAAGGTGTCGATATGGCGGAATATTCCGAACAGATTGATGCGTTGGGCGCTGATTTTGTGAAGACGCAAGGTATTGAAGACGAGCGTCTCGTGCGGACGGATGCCTCCATTGCGATTAGCGAGAATGCCGCGCAAGATGGTTCCGCATCGTTGACGGCTCGCGTTTCGGCAGGTCAGATCAACATGATTGTTGCCGAAACCGATATTTTCGCCGAAGTCAATGATCGCGGCGACATCACCAAACCCGCGGAAGTGATGAGTGCCGCCGATCTTGAGCAGGTCAAGGATGCGCTGGTCGACGCCAAAGGCAATCCGGTTTCCGATGTGAACGACGCTGTCGGATTCGACTTGTCCCATTCGAAAACATGGACTTCCATGAAGGGACTGCCGAAAGAAGGGGTTATTCTCGGATTCAGCAATATCACGGAATCCAAGGATATGCCGATTCAATTCGTGGAATATCTGCAATTCGAGTAGGTATTTGCTGGTCTTCGAACGGTCATTTCAGTTGCTGAATATTTGCTGAATGTGCGTAGACACGCACATCGCGGTTGCCCCGTTTTCCGCTTAAGCTAGTGAGGGTACGTCAAACGATGCACGTCAACGGATAGGCGGCATTCGGAATTCGAAGGAGATGGCAATGGAGAACGGCAATATGACTCCCCTTGTTCCTCGGCAGGATGGGCGCCTTGAATGGGGCAATGGTGTGGTCTCCATGCTGTTTGACATTGCCGCCGATTCCCCCGTTCGCCTCTGCAACGTTGTAGGGCGCAACATGGTTCCGATCGATGGTCGCTTGTCTGACGATGGAAAGCCAGTGGTTGAAAAGGATCCGCGTCCGATTGTTGAGGTGTGTGCCGCCAATACCGGTTCGCAAGACAACCGACTGACGTTGATTGCCACAGTTGCCGGCAGCCAATTGCGATTCGTTTCCGCGCTTGCTTCCGAACCTGAACCAGGTTCCGCCGATCCGTTCCGTTTGGAGATCACGCAGTTCGCGCCGTATGCCGATCTTGAACCGAAAGGTCGTGAATTCGAGCCGACGGCAAGCGAACGTGACGCAGCCGATTCCGCCGCGAATTCCGCGTCCGAGGCGGTTTCCGCCGATTCCAATGCAGGCTTGGTGGTCACTTCCGTATTCGAGGCGTTCCCGAATCTTTCCGCAGTGCGCACCTACACGCGTCTGCAGTCCGCCAGGCAACTGCCGATTGAAGCGGTGTCATCGTTGAATCTGACCGTTCCGATGCGCGTCAACTGCGGCAAGGTGCATCGTTCGAATATTTTCTGGGGCGATGCCGCTTGGGCTGTGGAAAACGATTGGCGTGTTCGTCCGCTGCGTGACACTCAGGTGCGTAACCGCAACCAGAAAATCAATCCTGGTCAGTCTAGTTCGCGTTTTGCCATGAGCTCGACTTCTACATGGAGCTCGGGAGAGCATGAGCCGGCCGGCATTCTGCAGGTGGAAGGTTCGGTACGCCGCGCCCGCGATTTTTCCGTAATGTGGCAGATCGAGCATAACGGTCCGTGGGAGTGGGAAGTCGGCGAGGACGATCCCGGTCTGCACGTCACTGCGTTCGGTCCGGAATATAAGGATCATGGTTGGTTCACCAATCTTGGTGAAGGCAATGATTTCGAGTCCGTTCCTGTGTCGTTTGCCATTGCCGCAGGCGATTGGCAGCAGGCTGTTGCCGAAATGACGTTGCAGCGTCGTGCGCTGCGCATTGCCAAGGCTCGTGAGTTGGGGCGCGTCGATCAGTTCGAGCATACGCAGGGTCTTGTGATCTACAACGATTACATGAATACGCTGTTCGGTGACCCTCGTATTGAGAAGGAACTGCCGCTGATTGAAGGTGCGGCAAGCGTTGGCGCGGATGTTTTCTGCATTGACGCCGGCTGGTACGACAGCACCGACGGCGGCTGGTGGGACATGGTCGGCGAATGGCAGGCCTCCACCAACCGTTTCGGCGACGCCGGTCTGCGCGGTCTTGCCGACACGATTCGTGCTCATGGCATGGGCTTGGGACTGTGGCTCGAACCTGAAGTGATCGGCGTGAAATCGCCGCTTGCGAGCATGTTGCCGGATTCCGCGTTCTTCCAGCGTCATGGTGTTCGCGTGTGCGATTCGGGTCGTTATCTGCTTGATTTCCGTTCTCCCGAAGCGCGAGAGCATGTTACGCGTACTGTTGATCGTTTGATTGACGATTTCGGTGCGGTGTTCTTCAAGTTCGACTACAACACCATTCCCGGCGTCGGCACTGATTTGAATGCCGAGTCCGTTGGCGATGGCTTGCTCGAGCATTGCCGCGCATATGTGGATTGGCTTGACGATCTGCGTCGCCGTCATCCGGATGTGATGATCGAAAACTGCGGTTCCGGTGCCATGCGCGCCGATTACGCGCAGTTGTCCCGCTTGGATTTGCAGTCCACTTCCGACCAGTGCGATCCTCTGATTTATGCTGCGATTGCGGCTGGTGCAGGTATGACGATTCTGCCGGAACAGCAGGGTAATTGGGGTTACGCTCAGCAAGAGATGGATGATGAGACTGCTGTGTTCACGCTTGCTACGGGTGTGCTCGGCAGGCTGTATCTGTCTGGTTTCATCGATCGCATGACGGAGCCGCGTCTTTCGCTCGTTCGCGACGCTATCGCCTTACATCGTTGTGTACTTGCCGACCAGCAGCATATGGTGCCGTTCTGGCCGTCCGGACTTCCCGACTTCGACGGCGATTGGCTTGCCGTCGGCTTGCGTCATGTCGAAACGGATATGGGTGACGCGTATGTGTACGGCGAATCCGCTTGGAATGAGCAGGCTGCCGAGCAGAACGATCAGCAACCTCAGCCGGAAGATAAGCCCGACTACATCATCGTGTGGCGTCGCGGCGGCACACCGTCCGTGAACATGCCGTTGGATGCGGATCAAACCATCGAACAGGTGTTCCCGAATCCTGCCGAACCGGACCATGCGCCCAATGCCAAACCGTGGACTATCGAACGCATGGATCCGGAAACGGTTCGTCTGAACGCCGCCACCTCCAAGCAACCCTCCGCCCGCATCTTTGCCATTCGCCGCCGCGACTGATCGGGGCTGAGCCAACCAATCGCTGAAATGCCGTATTCCGGCTATCGTGCGTTCCGCTGCAATCGGGCGCGGAACGCACGATAGCTATATGATCGCGGTCGTGGATTCACGTTCGACCAACTGATATCCGATGGTTGCGCGGCTCGGCGGCAGCACCGTGCCTGCATCATTGGAATTTCCGGCATTGCTGGAATTATCATTCACTTCGCCGCGTTCGATCCGTTCGACAATCATATCGACCGCGAATTTGGCAAGCTGGTCGAGATCCACTTGGATGGTGCTCAGCGAAGGGGTGGCGTAGGTTCCGGAAGTCACGCCGTCGAATCCGATCACCTTCACGTCTTGCGGCACATGGATGCCATAGTCGGCGAGGCCGCGAATCACGCCGAATGCGGCGAAATCATTGGCGCAGCACACTCCGTCGAACGCGATTGCGGGAATCTTGTCGGTCGTTTCGATCGATCTGCCCGTAATCTTGCCGCTTGCATCGTTGAAATCGGCGGTTCCGGCCGTGCCTGTTTCGCGGTCTCCAGCACCCGCGCCGGCTCCGCAGCCCGTCCTTCGCGCCGCCATGATCCGTTCGGCGATCGCGTGCCCGGCGGTAATGCCTTCGTCGGAGCGACCGCCTTCGAACACCATGGTTTCGTCATATGGCAATCCTGCGTCCAGCAACGCCGCGCACGCTCCTCGAAGTCGCAATGCAAATGCGTTCTGCGCATGCGCCAACTCGGCGCGCGGCACGAACGTATGCCCGACAATCGCAATATTCCGGCATCCTTGGGCGATCAGATACTGCATCGCAGCGCGTTCGCCCTCCTCGTTGGGAAAATTCACGGCATCCACGGTTGGCGTTTCCTCGCATGCGTCGAGCAGTACGAGAGGGCGCCCGCCGTTGAGTTTGGCGAGCGGTAGATTCGTGCCCAATCCGGTGGCGTGCAGAATCTCACCGTCGAAGAGCTGCCCTGAGAACGGATTGCTGGTCAGCGCATGTTCGGCCGCGTCCGGCGAATACTGGGTTTGCTCGATGAACGGCGTGAGTCCGCGTGAGGTGATCTCGCGGCTCAATGTTTGCGTCAGCTTCGAATAGAACGGCGAATCGAATTCGTTGACGATGATGTGAATAATGTTGCTGCGACCTGATTTGAGCATGCTGGCTGTCAGATTGATGCGATAGTCGAGTTTTTTCGCTGCTGCCAGCACTTTGGCCCGCGTCGATTCCTTGACGCCGGCTTTGCCGTGCAGCGCATTCGATGCGGTCATGGGGGAGACGCCGGCTTCCGCCGCCACGTCGCGCAATGTCGGTTTGCCGTTTGCCATGCACCGCTCCTTACAGCCAAGTTTTTCTGTAACGATATTATATATGATGATTTTCTGGTAATCGTTGAAATTTCAAAGAATCACCGATATCCTATCATGATTGTGATTTCTGAAATATGCTATAAAATATGTAACGGTACATATCTGAAGTTTTCCAAGATGATGAAGTCGAACAAGTAAGTCAAGGATGACGTCAGATACTGTAAACGGCACGCTTTTCTAACGTTGTACAAGGAGAAGGCAATGGCGACTACCGAGGATCTGCTAAAAGCATGGCGACCGCCAATGGGCTGGAACAGCTGGGATTCCTACGGCACCACCGTCACCGATCGGGAGGTCCTGGCCAACGCGCGCTTCATGGCCGACCACCTCAAGGACGCCGGCTGAGACACCCTAGTCATCGATGCGGGTTGGTTCGACCCCCAACGCCCATGCGCACGGCTACTCCGACGGCACCCCGCTGTGCATCGATGCGTACGGTCGCCAGATTCCCGATGAGCGGCGCTTCCCCGAGCGCGGCCGGCGGTCGACCGGTGGCGAAACGGTGCCAGACAGACGTCGAATCGCAACCAATCGCACGTACCGCAACACCATTCAACCCAACAAACAACCAACACCATTCAAGGACACACCATGACCGACAAACTCATCGCAACCCTCAACAAGGCAGGTGTGCGCAACATCAGCACCGACCTGTGGGGCATCTTCTACGAAGACATCAGCTACTCCGGCGACGGCGGACTCAACGCCGACCTCGTACAGAACGGCGCATTCGAATACAATCGCGCCGACTCCTCCGACTGGAGCAACTACAGCTTCTGGCGCAAAATCGTGCCCGCCGGCTCCTTCGCAGCCTTCGACGTGCTCACCGACAATCCGGTAGCCGAAGAAAACCCGCACTATGCGTCCGTTGAAGTCGAACAGGCGCCGGCTTCGCTTGAAAATATCGGCTGGGACGGCATGGTCTTCCGTGCCGGCGAAACCTACGATTTCTCCGCATGGATGCGTATTTCCAGCAATTGCGAAGCTTCCGCACTTCCCGTCACCGTCGCTCTGATTGACGACGATGGAAATGCGATTGCAGAACAAGATATCACCGTCGATTCCAACGATTGGCGTAAGCAAGAGGTTTCGCTGACGGTTTCCGGTGAGAGCAATGCCATCGTTGTACATGAAGGCGCTTTGCGACTCACCTTCACCACGGAAGGTACCGTTGATCTTGATTTCGTTACCCTCGAACCACGCACCACCTACAACGGGCTCAAGCATTTCCGTCCCGATTTGGTCAAGGCGCTCGCCGACCTGCAGCCGCGCTTCATGCGCTTCCCGGGCGGCTGCATCACCCACGGTCTTGGCATGGATAACATGTACCACTGGGATCGCACCATCGGTGATGTTGAGCATCGGCCGCACAATTTCAACCTGTGGGGCTACCACCAGTCGTTCCGTATCGGCTACTACGAATACTTGTGCCTGTGCGAAACCATTGGCGCGAAGCCGCTGCCGGTGCTGCCCGCCGCCGTGAGCTGCCAGAACACCAGTCAGGGCCCGGTGCCGATCGCGCAGAAAGACATGCCGGCATACATCGATGAAGTGCTGCATTTGGTCGAATTCTGCAATGGCGATGCCGCGACCACCGAATGGGGTGCCAAGCGTGCCGCCATGGGTCATCCGGAACCGTTCAACCTTGAATATTTGGGCATCGGCAACGAAGATCTCATCGATGACGTGTTCAGGAACCGCTTCCAGCAGATCTTCGACGCGGTCAAGGCCACCTACCCGGATATTGTTGTGGTTGGCACGGTCGGTCCGGCTCCGAGCGGTCCCGACTACGAGGCTGGTTGGCAGTATGCGCGTGAAGCCGGCGTTCCCATCGTTGACGAGCATTCCTATCAGTCCTCCAGCTGGTGGTTCCACAATCTCGACCACTACGACACCACGGATCGTGAGGGCCCGAAGGTGTACTTGGGCGAGTATGGTTCGTGGAACACGCAGCTGATCAACGGTCTTTCCGAAGCGGCGTTCATGGGTCGCATGGAATTGAACGGCGATGCCGTGGTCATGTCTTCGTATGCGCCGCTGTTTGCCAAGAACGGACATCACAGCTGGAATCCTGATCTGATCTACTTCGACAACGAACGTACCTACCTGCCGTACAGCTACTGGGTGCAGCAGATGTATGCCACCACCACGTCCGATACCGCATGGCCGGTCGCGGTGGAAGGCAAGACCACGCTGCGTCGCGAACTGCCACCAACCGTTGGCCTGCGCTTGGAAGGTGCCGCTCACGCCGACATCACCAACTTCAGCGTTGACACCGCTGATGGCCGCCATATCGATCTTGAGGACTGCCATTACGCAGGCAATGGTCCGATGAACACGAGCCTCAACATTGACTCTGACGCCTACACCATCAACGCCACCATCACCTACTATCAGGGTCGTTGGGGCTTGCAGCTGGTCCACGGCGACATCAACGGCAAGAACCACAACATCACCTCCTTCGGTCGTGCTTTCGAAATCAAGGTGGTGCGCGACGGTACCGCCTACAATCTTGACGGCACCGAATGGTCCATGGACGAAGTGTTCCCCGGAACCGTGTGGCAGGTGCGCATCGAAGTGGCCGATCGCGGCGAAAGCATGAAGCTGTATATCGATGGAGAGCTTGTTGCACAGGGTGTTGAGAAGCCGGAAGAGCCCCGCCGTACCGTCACCGTGGCTCGCAATGATGCTGAAGGCGTCACCTACGTGCGTATCGTCAACGCGCTCGACGCTGAAGCCGAGATTGATCTGAACCAAGTGCTTGAAGAGCTTGGTGTTTCCGCGGAATCCCGCGCTTCGGCAACCGCCACCGTGCTCGCCGGAACCGACCCGTACGCCGGTGAAATCGGCAAGGCTTCGCCAACCGTTCCGGTTGAAACCGCAATCGACCTAACCAGCGGCGCCTACACCGCCCCCTCCTGGTCTTTCACCACCCTCACCCTCCATGACTAATCGCGGAAAGCGTTTCAGCGCTACGTCGCAAAACATATGGAGGTGCGTTGGTTAATCCCACTGCCATCGATGAATAACGCGGCTTCCGAAGCAAGACTGCCATCGAGCGTAGGCTGGAGGCATGAGCAAACACCATCGTGACCGCAGCTGGGCGCCAGCACCGCAACCACTTCCCGAGAACGCGCACGTCATCGACAACCACACGCATGTGGCGTCCGTCGTGCCGTTCTCGCGGGCCATGAGCCACGAAGCGCAAGAAAAAGGACAGCCGGAAGTCCCCGTATACAGCGTCGACGAACTGCTGAACCAAGCGCAACAAGTCGGAGTCGAAGGCGTCATCGACTGCGGATGCGAACTGCCGAACCTCATGACGGCCATCGACATGGCACGCGAACACCCCCAAACCGTGCATGCGGCCATCGCCATACACCCCAACGAATCCGTGCTCCACGGTCACCGCGGGGTGCCGGGCCCAGACGGGTTGCCGCTCAAATACAAGCCATGGCACGACACCAGCTTCGAAGACGCCATGGCCGAAGTGCACCGCCTCGCCACCGCCTACCCCAACCAGGTTGTGGCCATCGGCGAGACGGGCATGGACCTCTTCCGCACCGGAGAAGCCGCCAAAGAACTGCAGCGAGAAGCCTTCCGCGCGCACATCGCGCTCGCGAAAGAACTGAACCTGCCCATGCAGATCCATGATCGCGATTCACATAAGGAAGTCATCGAAACGCTGCTGGCGGACGGCGCTCCCGAACGGACCGTGTTCCACAGCTATTCCGGTGATGCCGAAATGGGTGAGATCGCACGTGAAAACGGTTGGTATCTCAGCCTTTCGGGCACATCCAGCTATAAGGGCAACGATGGTATTCGCGAGTCGGCGCGCATTGTCGGATTGAGCCATGTCATGGTCGAAACAGATGCCCCCTACCTAAGTCCGATGCCGTATCGGGGCCGCACCAACGCGCCATACATGATCCCCTACACCCTGCAGTCGTTGACGAATTATCTCGATAAACCGCTGACGGAAGTCGCGCAGGCAACGCGAAAGACCACGCGCGAAGTGTACGGAATCTGAACAAATTCCGAAAATCGACAGGACGGAAACGATTTATCCGAAAATAAGAGAGAGTAAGAGAAAGACAAGAGGTAAAATAGAAAAAAACCCACAGGAAGTTTACTTCGTGCGAGATCAAGAATCGCAAGAAACAATGTGAAGATTTGACAAGACTTCGTAAGGCTCCTAACGTGCCTTTTTGCGTTTATTTTGGGGAGTGGGTTGGAAGGCCCGCCACTTGGAGGTAGCGTTATGGCTAACGAGCCAAACGAGGATGAGCCGCTGTTTCACGCAGCCACATACACGCAGGCGCCGAAGGTTTCGCACAAGGTGCTGACTAAGGAAGAGCGACAGGTGCTGATCAAGCAGCACGAGGAGAAACAGCAGGAGGCCGCCAAACTTGACCAGGTGGCCAGCAAGGGTCCCGTCGGTCGTTGGTGGAGCCGTCTGCAATCCGGTCCGAACAGAATCACGCCCGCCATGGCGATCGTGGCGTTGGGCGTGGTATATGGCGATATCGGCACCTCGCCGCTGTACACCATGCAGACGTTCCTCAACGGGCAGGGCGGACTTGCGCATGCCGACCGCGAAGCCGTGCTCGGCGTGCTTTCGTTGGTGTTCTGGTCAATCACGCTTATTACCACCGTCAAATACGTGCTGATTGCCATGCGTATCGACAACAAGGGCGAAGGCGGCATTTTCGCGCTGTACTCGTTGGTTCGAAAGTACGGTGCATGGCTTGCGATTCCTGCCATGCTCGGCGGCGCCGCGTTCCTCGCCGATTCCGTACTCACCCCGGCTGTGTCCATCAGCTCGGCAGTGGAAGGCTTGGAGACGCTACCAGCTTTTGAAAAACTTTTCACTGAAAACAAGCAGCTGACCCTGATGATCACCGCGGCCATCATTCTGATGCTGTTCTCTGTGCAGTCGCGTGGCACCGAGCGTATCGGCAAGGCGTTCGGTTCGGTCGTGCTTGTCTGGTTCTCGTTCTTGGCGGTTGTCGGCTTGGCGAACCTCAGTCAGTATTGGAGCGTGTTCGCGGCGCTCAACCCCGTGTACGGTGTCAGATTCCTGTTCAGCAGCCATAATGCCGCCGGGCTTGCCATCATGGGTACGGTGTTCCTGTCAACCACCGGTGCCGAAGCGCTTTATTCCGACATGGGTCATGTTGGCCGTGGCAACATCTATTTCACGTGGCCGTTCATCAAAATCGCGCTTGTGCTCTGTTATTTCGGCCAAGGCGCATGGATGCTCAATCATTGGGATGATTCGGCTTACATCCGCACGCACGGTTTGAATCCGTTCTTCGAAATGATGACGCCCAGCGTGCGTTACGTGGCCGTCGTGCTTTCCGTGGTCGCGGGCGTTATCGCATCGCAGGCGTTGATCACCGGCGCGTTCACGATGGTGTCTGAAGCCACCCATCTGAACTGGATGCCGCATCTTCAGGTCCGTTACCCGGCCCGTACCCGCGGCCAGCTGTACATTCCTGTGGTCAATGCGGTGCTTTGCGTTTCCACGCTGTTGGTTTTGGCGCTATTCCGTGATTCCGAGCATATTTCCGCGGCGTATGGTCTGGCGTTGACCATCACCATGATCACTACCACCATTCTGCTTGCCGTCTACATCTGGCATTCGGGGCGTCGTATCGGAGCGGTCGTATTCACCGTGCTGTTCCTTGCGATCCAATTCATGTTCTTCTTCGCTTCCATGGCGAAGTTCCTGCATGGTGGTTGGTTCACGATGCTGCTTACCTTCGCGATTCTGCTGGTTATGTACACGTGGAACGAAGGCACGAAGCTGGAACGTGCGCAGCGTCGCCATATGCAGCCCGCCGAATGCCTACCGGTGCTGAAGCGGTTGCATGATGACGATACGATTCCGTATTTTGCCGACAATATCGTCTATCTCACGTCGGATCCGGAGACGAAGCGTATCGATACCGATATCTTCTTCTCGATTTTCGCCGACCATCCAAAACGTGCCCGCGCTTGGTGGGCTGTTTCCGTCGAGACTGCCGATGAGCCGTTCACCCGCGAGTATTCGGTTGAGAATTTCGGTACGGATTATATGTTCCGTGTTCGCATTCGGCTTGGTTTCAAGGTTTCTCAGTCGATTCCAGCTTACATTCATCAGATCATGAACGATTTGTCGAAGTCGGGGGATCTGCCGAGGCAGGAAAGCCGCTATCCGAAGCTTGATGCTGATCCGAATATCGGTCCGATTCGATATGTGCTGATACACAAGGCGCTTATGCCTGAGTCGAAGGTGTCGCAGCGTGGCGCGATTTCTTTGGAAGTCAAGTATGCGATTCGTCATTTTGCGGGATCTCCGGTCAAATGGTTCGGCCTTGCGCCTTACAATCCGCTGATTGAGATACAGCCGCTGTTCCTCGCGACTCAGCGTCCTCCGCGGCTAAAGCGTGTGTGAAACAAGCCGTGAAACGGGCTGCGTGATGATGGCGATCGTATCTGCCATCGTCGCGCAGCCCGTTTTCGTAGGGCATTTTGTAGGTTTTTGCATGGTCTTATCTCGAAGAATCGTTGGAATCACGCTGTTTTTCGCACGCTATAAGCAATGTCGATAGCCATATGCGCGCGTTGCATTACAAGCCCTGTAGAGTAATCAACCATGTGCAGATTACTTGGATTCGCGGCAGCCGGAAGCAACACCAGTCTCAATGGCGTGCTCGGCATGCAGGCCGTACGCGATTTCCGGAATCTGAGCGAAATCCACAACGATGGCTGGGGCTCCGCGCTGGTCACCGTGCCGAGCGAGTCGCCGTACCTGCGTGACGGTGGCGCTCCCACCCCGGAAACCGGCACCGCCGTCTACAAGAACACGATCGCAGCCCGACATGATCCGATTTTCGACGAGCTTGCGAACACTCCGGCTCGTGGAGGCCTGTGGCACCTGCGTTTGGCCAGCTCGAACCTGCCGTTGATTCTCGAAAACCAGCAGCCGTTCTACGCCAACGGATTGAGCTTCATCCACAATGGCGATATTTCCGACGATCAGGGTCGCAACATCATCACCAACCGCGCGTTCCCGGTCGATCCCAACATCGTGCAGTCCACTGGCGGACGTTCCGATTCCGCCATTTTCTTCGCAGTGATCCTGCAGTACATCGGTTTTGGTTTCGCACTCGACGAGGCGGTCGCGCAGGCGGTGCGCGAACTGCGCAAAAGCTATCCGAAGTCCAGCTACAACTGCATGATCCAGAGCCAAGACCAATTCATCGCTCTGTGCGCGGCCGGTCGTGAGGTCACGTCCAAGCGCATTGTGGAAATCTATGACCAGTACGGCCGTGGCGACCAGGCGCATGACTATCGTGTGATGCGCTATCGTACGCTCGGTGAATCCGAAGCGGATCAGGCTGCAGGCCAGCCGAAGGGCGTGGTTGTGGCCAGCTCCGGTTTCGATCAGTGTGCCGAAGATGGCTGGACTCGTTTGGAAAACAATCAGATGATCGTTGCTTCCAACCGTACCGGCGCATTTCGTGTGCGTTCCATCTGAAATCCGTAATCTGAAATCCGTATTTCGGAATTTTTCGGCTGAAACTTTCATCGGGGATTTCCAGTTTTTTTCGACCGGATTCAGCATGCGGCAATCGTCATACAGCGCCTAAGATAGGCGGTATGACAACCGGATATATTCCTACACTCGCCCAAGTTGACGAACTGCATCGAAAAATCGCGCAATCGCAAGCCGCATACGATTTGATTCACGGACATTGCGTAGTCGTCGCCGACATCGCACGTCGCATGGCACGCAGGCAGAATGCACTGTTCACCCGCCGCTGCACACTACCGGACGATGCCCCTGAAAAAGCGGGCGATTTCGGCCTTAGGCTTACGCAAGACGGCAATGGAAGCGAATCGTTCGGTATGCTTCGCATCCCCTCCATTCCATCATCGGACGGGCTTACGGGCGGGACCGTTCCGCCGAGGCTGATCGACGAGCATCTGGTGGTGATCGGTGGTCTGCTGCATGATATCGGCACGTATTTTCTGCTCAAGCAAGACGGTTCCGACGGTGGACCGCTGAAATTCGACGGTCCGAATTACGTGCGGCATGGGCTTAAAGGCTACGAATATTGTTGAATGAGGGTGTTGACGAGTCGATCGCGCAGTTCGCGCGCAACCACACCGGTGTGGGACTCACCAAAGAAGCGGTGGAATCGCAAGGATTGCCATTGCCTCCGGCTGACTATGTGCCCATGAATCTTGAGCAGGAAGTGGTGATGGTGGCCGACAAGTACAACAGCAAGTCGATTCCGCCGAAGTTCCTGACGGCCGAAGCCTATGCGCGCAAGGCGGCCCGTTTCGGCGAAAGTAACAGGCGCGAATGGCTGCGGCTGCTCGAACGATACGGCGTGCTTGACGTCACGCCGCTCGCCGAGCAGTACCACATGCGTATCGTCGAGTAGGGCAGACCGTTTCCAGAACACGCAAGCCCTTTGGAATTTGGCTAAAACCAGAATTCCAAAGGGCTTACCTATGGGCGCACGAAAGAGTCTATGTTCGTGCGCCCGTTGTACTAGGCGGCTAGTCGAGTTCCACGCTGTGCTCCATCGCATCGGCGATCTCCGGATTGGTGGTCACCACGATGATGGCGCGCTTGCGGTCGGCATCGCGCTTGAACTTCTTCAACAGATCCAACACCACGGCCGCATCGTCGGCATCCAATCCAGCGGTCGGCTCGTCGGCGATGATCACTTCAGCCTCGCAGCTCAGCGCACGAGCGATGGCCACGCGGCGCTGGTTCAGTTCGCTTACTTCGCCGACTGCCAGGCCGGACGTCACTTCGTCGAAGCCCACGCGCTTGAGCAGTTCGCGGGCGATCACAGGCTTCGGCTTGAGGAAGTTGCGGTTCGACGCATCCATGGCGTACAGTACATTGCTTTCCGCGTCGAGATCGGGGCGGAAAGCGAAACGTTGCGGAATGAATCCGATGCGGTGTCCCAACATTTCGACCGGTTCGACGTCGCTCAGGTTGGTGCTTTTGTGCATCACGTTGCCGCGGTCCGTGCGTACCATGCCGACCATGGTGGCCAGCAACGCCTGATGCTGTTCGCGATCCTCCGCGTCCACGAGCACCGCATGCGTGGCGCCCGCATGGAACGACAGCGATAGGTCGTCGAGAATATTGCGGCCGGTCTTGCGATTGGTCACGGTCACATGATCGAGTGCGAACGTCGGATTCGCTTTGAAGAAAAACGCATCCTTCTTGCGATGATGCTTGATTTCGCGGTCGAGCTGTGAGGAGACGCTGGTTGCGGAATCGGCTTTCACCATTTCATGCGATTCCAGCACGGTTGGTTCGTCGGAAGAACGCAAGGCAAGCGTTTCCCTCATCTGATTCGCATTGTTGGCGACCACATCCGAACCATCCGCAGTATCAGCAGCAGTTGCAGCGTCATCTGCAACTTCAGTGGTATCTGCATTATCTGCAGATACCACAGCATCGCCGTCGGCAGCTACTGCAGTATCGCCATCGTTTACATCGTCGGAAATTTCCGCGCCGTCAGTTGCGGCAATTTCGATATCTGCATTGTCATCGTCGTATACCACCGCAAAATCGATGGATTCAATGGAATCAGCGGAAGATGCGTCAGCTGCAATATCGTCAGTCGCAACATCATCGACGGTCTCGTTTGATGCGGTCTCGGCAGTTTCGTCGACCACGGTCTCGTCGAGGTTCTCGTTCTTATCATTCATGTTGTCGCTCATGCCTTCACCTCCGAGCGTTCCTCAAACAGTTGGTTCAGGTTGAAGCAGGCCACGCGCGCGAATGCCACGATGCCAAGCACCAGGCATGCGCCCAAGCCGTACCAGATCACGTTCCACACCGAAGCGGACGTCATCGACACAGCCTGCCCGCCGGCCCATGCGGTGCCGACCGGCTTCGCCAACAGCGCGCCCGCAACCAAACCGACAATCCAACCCGGAACCGTCATCATGAACGTTTCCAGCATGAACTGCCATCCCAAACGGCCCTTGGTCACACCTGTGATCATCGCCATGCCGATCTCATCGCGGCGGCCGCCAATCGCAGCACATGCAATCAATGCCAGCAAAGCGATGCCACCGACAATCGTCACGGCAATCAGCATGATGCGCGCTGCCGAAGCGGCGGAATCAAGCGGCTCGATCGACTTCTTGTAAGCGGTAAGCGACGGCGAGGTGATCTCGTACGTCTTCGTGTCCAACTTGGCCTTCTTCACCGAGTGCACGAACTTGTTGTACGTGGAAGGATTCGCCAGAGAGAACACGATATTGAGATTCGGAACGCCCCATCCCGTGGCCTCCGTCGTATCAAGCCCGTTCTTGGCGAAATTGAGATACGTCGTGTAGATCACGTTCTCACGATTGTCCTTCGCATACTTCGCGTCGGATCCGTTGCCTTCCGGCACGTCGCTGTCGTATTCGTAAATGCCGCGCACGGTGAACGTGTATGTGTCGGAAGCCTTCGACGGATTACCGACCGTCACCTTGTCGCCGATCTTGAGATTGTTCTTATCGGCCAGCGCCTGCGAAATGAGTACGCCGTCGCTCTGCGTCTTATAGCTCAGATGCTTGCCTTTGACCACTTTGTAGTAGCCGTAATCGTTGATTTTCGCGGCGTCCAACGTGTAGAACGCCTGCAGGGTCAGGTTGCCGCCGGTCTTGTCTTCGCTGGTATCGTTTTTCGCGGCGATTGCCTGCAACGACTTGCTTTCGCGCACCGGCACCGATGTTGCCAACGTGTAATTGAAGGTCACGCTGTTGCTCTGTGCGGCCGTTGCATACGTGCTGTACTTTTCCCACGTCAAGTACTTGTCGGTATAGCTGGAATCGGCACCGTCGCGCTTGGCTTGTGTTTGCGCGTTCGGCCGAATCACCGCCGTGGCTTTTTGCGACTGGTATGTTTCATTATTAGCGGTGTCGTCGGCTCGAATCACTGCCAAGTCCACGGCAGCCGAGAAAGACACCAGTAGTGCGAGTAGGGCGATTAGCGCGGTGCGCCATTTGACGCGGCCGAGCGCCGCCCATGCGTTCTTGAGAACGAACATGCGGTACTTCTCCAGTTCTCTGTTATTGCGCGCCGGCGCATGCCGACGTCAGCGTTGGCCGGGACGCGCGCTCCGCAGCAAGGCAGGCCCGTAGCGCATGGTGCGTCCCGTGCAATCATCTTGGGCTTCCAACGTGATTGTTTTCTTGCGCAACACTGTTATACCCCTGCATGAAGTCTGAATGATTCCTGAAAATCGAACGTTGAGCATGGTTGCGGCACTCGCTACGATGGAATCGATGACTTCCGAACAGATTACGAATACCGGTTCCGTGTCGGGCGATTGTGGCTCGGCTCAGGCTCGTGCGCGAACTCATGTGCAGGCTTATGTGCAGACTCAGGCTCGGCAGAATGGCTCGGCCAAGGATGGTTCGGCTACGAATGGTCCAGCCAGGAATGATTCGGCCAAGGACGGTCCGTCCGGGCGGAAACATGGCCTGCAGCGGTGCCACGCGATGCTGCGTCCGGTGTCGCTCCGCGCGTTATTGCCGTGGCTTACGTCGATTATCGGCGTCGCGTCCGCACTATGCCTGGTGATTGCGTGGTTCCCCTCCACGGTGTGGAATACGCCGATCGTCAGCAGCGATGCCCCCGCGCATTACTATTTCATTCGCCGTCTGCTTGACGAGGGATTGGGGGCGGCTCTGCATTTGTGGCCGCATGATTCGTTTTATCCGCCGTTGTTTCACGTCTGTGCTTACCTTGTGATTAAGATCGCGGCGCTGTTCGGCGTGCAATGTTCGATCTACGCGGCATTCAATATCACGTGGATCATTGCTTCGGGCGTGATTTTCCCTGCCGGAATGCTGGTATTATGCAGGTATTTCCTGCAACGTTGGAATCGCGGTAATCCAATTTCCAATCCAATTTCGCGTATTTCTCAAGCATTGTCTACGTCTGAATCGTCGTCCGTATCTGAATCGTCGAATATCTCGAATCAGCAGGTTCCGTCAGCCGGCAATCGGCAATATGACGCTGCTTCCGACGCTACTTTCGTTCTGCGGAATCTGATTGGACTGTTCGTGCCGGTGCTTGCCGTCAGCTCGGTGTGCCACCCGTACGGGCTGCTGAATGCCGGTCCGCTGATCGCATTCGGTTTCGCCATGTCGCTGCTGCCGTTCCTCATCGCCGCCACATTGCGCTTGTTCGATGCGATCGCCGCGCGCGAGCATATAGCAAAATGGCTTGCGATCACTGCTGTCGCAGGCGTGGTTTGCTTGGTTGCGCACCCGCGTATCGCATTCACGTATGCTCTGATTTTGGTGCCGTTCATTGTGCTGCGCTTGCCGTGGAAGCTGATTCTTGGCGCGTTCATTGCCATGTGCGTCGGTGCGGTGGCGTTTGTGGCGTTGATGCTGACGTCGTTCAAATCGGACCGTTGGGCGAATCCCGCTTCCTGGTTCCATAGCCATCAGCCGTCCAAGAATTTGTGGGAGTCGATTTCGTTCTGTCTCACGGATGGGCTTGACGGTTTTCCTGCGATTCTGTTCGCACTGTTGCTGATTGCGGGAACTGCGGCCGCTTTCGTTTGCGCTTCCCGCCGCGCGGCTGCGCGTGCTTCGGATTCGTTTTCGTCGGCTGCTTCCACTGTGGTTCCCGTGGCTTCTGCTGATGTCGATGTTGATGCTTCGACTTCTGATATTGCGGTTTCCGCCGCTGATTCCCCGGTTTCCGTTTCCTGTCCGCCACCTGCGTCGCACTCCAACGCCACTGATGCCGCGTCCGCGTCGTCCGAATCATCTCGACTTCGTCGCAACGATCGCCTGCGTGACGTGATTGCGTTGACGGCCGCATTCCTGCTGGTCGCGCTGGTGTATGTGTGCACGGTCACGCTGGTCGGCGCGTTGCCGAATATCATCAGCGCTCCATGGTATCGCGATGAAAACCGTATTATGACCATGCTTCCGCTGGTCGCGCTGCCGCTGCTTGTCATTGGAATCAACGCTCTTGCCGAATGCGTTTCCGCGTGCGCCGCATCCGCTTCTTTCGCTCCTTCTGCATCTTCCTTTTCCACGAAGAATAGTGCTTCTTCCGTTCCTTCCCTTTCTTCTGCGTCTGCTGTTTCTTCCGTGAAGAACGCTTCTTTCGCTTCCAATTGGATCGTCCTAATCGCCGTATTCCTTGTGATTGCGATACTTGCGGTTTCCGCACAGATCGTATGCCCATCGCGTTCCGCGGCTCGCGACACGATCATCGCGCATTCCAGTCTGAACCAAAGCGACCCCAACGAGCAGCTCACCGAGCAAAAGATCGCTGTGCTGCGCAAGGTCACGAAACGTACGGGCACCCAGGCCACCATCATTTCCGATCCGTTGAACGGTTCGATGTATGCGGAGACGCTGTTCAACGCGAACATGTTGTATCCGATCATCAATGCGCGCACCGATGTGCCATCCGCTCCGTTCGGCAAAGTGGAGACCGCGTTCGCTTCCGGCGATGCGCAGCAGGTGCTCGGCACGGTATGTCCGCTGACCGACGCTCCGGAATACTTCCTTACGATGGGCGACCAGGCGCAGAGTCTGCAGTCATTCCCGTATCGCGCCCAGTACGATTCCTTCCACAATGAGGAATTGATTGATACGTATGTGGATGGCGGCACGTTGGTGAAGGTTGCCGATTATTCGCAATACGGCCAGGGTTGGGCCCTCTACCGTTTCGGTTGCACCGATTGATCGATTTTTGGCTGCGCTGCCTTGTTCTGCCGTCGCTTGCACGCGCATATGCAAAACCGCACTTTCGATCAGTTGGGATCTGAATGTGTTCAGGACAACGATCGGCGGTGCGGTTTCGTTTATCTGCTTTCTTCTGTTTCTCCTATTTCAGCTTTCAGCTGGGAGGTTTTCTCGGATGGGTTGGCTTGGGGGATGGGCCGTAAACGGATAGTGTGGTTGCGACACGCCCGGATGTTGGTTTGCGGTGAGGTGTTTCAGGGTTTTTCCGACGGTCTTTCGCCACGCGATGGCGTCCGCAGCCCGTTTTTCCCGTGTTTTCGACACGCCGACGTTTTCCAGTGTTTGCAAGGGTTCGCGTCTTGTTTCGTCATGCCCGATTTGCGTGGAATGGGATTGTGCTGTAGGTTTATCTCTTGCTGCCGCTCGGCGAGTGGTTCCCCGGTTGGGGTGCCTCGAGGCGGGTGAGCGGTGGTGGTTTGAGAACTCAAGAGCGTATTTGTACTACTTCTTTATAGTCAATGATTGCCAGTTCATCGTCCGCTCGTTCGCGAGTGGCCGGGAGGCCTTGAAGGACGGTGAGGTTTTCGTGCGATGCGCCTTTCCTTATAAGGCGATCGTCAATTTTCTTGTTTTTGAGAGTCACATGTTGGCTTTCTGCAAAGTTTTTTGTGGAGGGTTCGATTCTGGCTCAGGATGAACGCTGGCGGCGTGCTTAACACATGCAAGTCGAACGGGATCCATCAGGCTTTGCTTGGTGGTGAGAGTGGCGAACGGGTGAGTAATGCGTGA
>ENA-OPZD01000019-OPZD01000019.1-human-gut-metagenome-genome-assembly--contig:-NODE-19-length-95396-cov-3.944914_pt1 | contig 95396 bp, 105 predicted proteins | sample MGYA00242479_ERZ504495 | MGnify/ENA primary metagenome ERZ504495 (study PRJEB26092, sample SAMD00036286) | human gut metagenome | host: Homo sapiens | study: EMG produced TPA metagenomics assembly of... | reverse complement strand
GGGCATATCATCCCGTGCTCGGACAGTCCTGAACTCGCACGAAGGCCCACTGGGGCCTTCGGCTCGTGCGGAACTGCGCGCGGGACGATATGCCCGAGGGTACGGCGCGGCACACTGTGTTAAGTGCTCGTGTCTGCAATGTCCCGCCCCGCCTGTCTCGGGTAGACGCCCTGCTAAGATGGATGGCTGTAAATACGATAGCGAGGAGCGTTTCGATATGGCCATTCTGCTCGGTTGCGACAGCGTGCATCTTGAGTTTCCTACCAAACTGATTGCGCAGAACGTGACGCTCGGCGTGAACGAGGGCGACCGCATCGGCATCGTGGGCAAGAATGGTGATGGCAAGTCGAGCCTGCTCGGCATTCTCTCGGGTGCGATCGAGCCGGACGCCGGACGCGTGACGCGCCGTCGTGATGTGACGGTGGGCGTCCTCGGTCAGCGCGATGCGCTTGATGACGGCATGGCCGTGCATCGTGCTGTGGTGGGCGACCTTCCCGAATACGAGTGGGCGTCGAGCCCGCGCGTGCGTCAGATTCTTGACGGTCTTATCGCCGACGTGCCCTGGGAGGGCCTGGTGGGCGAGCTCTCTGGTGGACAGCGTCGTCGTGTGGACCTGGCGCGCCTGCTTATTGGCGACTATGACGTGCTCATGCTCGACGAGCCCACCAACCATCTGGACATGCGTACCATCAACTGGCTCGCCGAGCATTTGAAGGCGCGGTGGCAGAAATCGAGCGGCGCAATGCTCGTGGTCACGCACGACCGCTGGTTCCTCGATGAAGTCTGCACCTCCATGTGGGAGGTGCACGACGGGTGTGTCGACCCCTTTGAGGGTGGGTACTCCGCCTACATCCTGCAGCGCGTCGAGCGCGACCGTATGGCGCAGGTAACCGAGGAGCGTCGCCGCAACATGGCCCGCAAGGAGCTTGCCTGGCTCTCTCGTGGTGCGCAGGCGCGTAGTACCAAGCCTAAGTTCCGCGTTGAGGCTGCCCGCGAGCTTATTGCCGACGTGCCTCCCGTGCGCAACGAGCTCGAGCTCAAGCGTCTCGCGGTGAGCCGCTTGGGCAAGCAGGTCATCGATGTGATCGATGTGGACGCGGGTTACGCAAGCTCCTTGGCCGCCGTGCGTGGCTCCAAGGAAGGCACAAGTTCTCTTGGCGGCTCCGCCGTGCCGGACAATCCTTCTGCTGTGGGCAATTCCGCTGCGGCGGACGGCTTCGCTGCCCGCGGCGTGTCTCCTGCGCCGTGGCTTTGGGTCGTCCCGTTCTTTCCGATGTGACCTGGCTTATTGGTGCGGGCGACCGCTACGGCCTGCTCGGCGAGAACGGCGCCGGTAAGACCACCTTGCTCAATATCATCCAGGGCAAACTCAAGCCGCTCCGCGGACGCGTGAAGATTGGTTCCACGGTCCGGTTTGGCGTGCTGTCCCAGCAGCTCGACGAGTTGAAGCCCGTCGAGGACGACACCATTCGCGAGGTGCTTGCCCGCGGCAAGCGTTACGTGATGGTCGAGGGCAAGGAGACGAGCCCCGAGAAGCTGCTCGAGCGCCTCGGATTTACGCAGCAACAGATGTGGAGTCGTATCAAGGATCTTTCGGGTGGTCAGAAGCGCCGTTTGTCGTTGCTGCTGACCATTTTGGAGGAACCGAATGTCTTGATTTTGGACGAGCCGGGCAACGACCTCGATACCGACATGCTCGCTCTCGTGGAGGACCTGCTCGACAGCTGGCCGGGCACGCTCATCCTCGTGACGCACGACCGTTTCCTCATGGAACGTGTGACTGACCAGCAGTGGGCCCTCATAGGAGGCACGCTTCGCCACGTACCTGGTGGCGTGGACGAGTACCTGCGTTTGACGGAGGGCGCGTCTGCCGGCGGAGCGTCCCATCCTCAGGCGCCCGGGTTCGGTGGTGCTTTGGAAGCGGGGTCACCTTTGGGCGGCGGCGCGTCCGGTCAAGGAGCCGTCGCATCTGCCGTGGCGACACCTTCCCAGGCATGCGGACTGTCGAATGCGGAGCGCCAGCGCCTCAAGAAGGAGGTTGCTTCGCTCGAACGCAAAATGGAGACGCGTCGCGGCAAGGTCGAGGAGCTTGAGCAGGGGATGTTCGCCATCGACCCCACCGACTTCGCCGCCCTCACTGCGCAGCAGGAGGCAATTGCCCACGCTCGTGAGGAGCTTGATGAGCTCGAGATGGCTTGGCTCGAGGCCAGCGAGCAGCTCGAGGGCTAATGCGTATAACGTACCTGCCTCCTCGTGCATGATGTGAGGCGGCGCGGCATGTCAGCCGGATTTGACGGATCCGCGCGTAGAATGTCGAAATTGACGCGCTTCAATCGCGTATTTTTCGACATTACACGCGCGGTGCACCGGCTGCCCGTCGAATACGAAAGCGTCCTCGTCTTTGAAAACGGGTAATGGCGGCTAGGAGAACATCTCGCGGAAGCCGCGCATCACCATGTGCCAGCCGCGCTTGAAGTTGCTCTCTTTGCCCTGTTCGGTACCCTTGTGGCCGTCTGTCTCTTGGGGCTCGACAGCTTGGTTGAGCTCGTTGGTTTCCGTTGTGGAGGCAACCGGTTGCGACGGCGTCGCATCGGCATTCGACGTGTCGGGCGCCGGCCTGCACGGGGGTTCACCGTTTCCGCGTCATGTGCGATTTCGTCACGCGCGGCACGTTCGACCTCGACGGCTCGAGCCGCGCGTCTCTCCTCTGCGGCGCGAGCGCGGTTGGCAGCCTGCGTCATGAAGTGCTCCTGTGCATTGAAGGGCTCATCGCCCTCCGCTCGGGCAACGGGCTTCCAGGTGCCCTGCGCGCTCAGCTCACGCGCCTTCACGTTGTCGCGCAGCTGATCGGCCATGTAGTCGCGCACCATGGCGCGACACGTGGGGTCGAGAACGGGATAGGCGATTTCCACACGGTGCTCGGTGTTGCGCGTCATCATGTCGGCGCTCGACAGGTAGACGGTGTCGGCGTCCTCACCGAAGGAGTACACGCGCGCGTGCTCCAGGAAGCGACCCACGATAGAGCGGATGTGCACGTTCTCGGTGCTGCCCTCGATGCCCGGCAGCATGCAGGATATCCCGCGGATGATCATATCGATGCGGACACCCGCTCGGCTTGCCTCGGCGATCTTATCGATGACCTCTCGGTCGGTGAGGGAGTTCATCTTGAAGAAGGCGTGGGCGGGCATGCCGGCGCGCGCACGGGCGATCTCGCGGTCGAGGCCGTCCATCACGAGGGGCTTGAGCCCGGCGGGCGCCACGCCGAGGTGAGCGGTACTCGCCGCGCAGGTTGCCCAGGGTGAGGTTTCGGAAGAACGCGTTGGCGTCCGTCGCCGATGCCCTCGTGCGCAGTCATGAGCATGAAGTCCGAGTACAGGCGTGCGGTCTTCTCGTTGAAGTTGCCGGTCCCCAGTAGGGTAATGCGGCGAATCTTCCCCTGGTCATGATAGGTGAGTTGGCAGATCTTGGAATGGCATTTGAAGCCCTCCGCACCGTAGATGACGGTGCAGCCCGCCTCCTCGAGGCGCTCCGCCCAGGCGATGTTGTTCTCCTCGTCAAAGCGCGCGCGGAGTTCCATCAGCACGGTCACCTCTTTGCCACGCTCGGCTGCGGAGATGAGCGACTCGCACAAACGCGACTGACGCGCTACGCGGTAGAGCGTGATGCGCAGCGAGATACAGGTGTCGTCGTGGGCGGCCTCGTTGATGAGGCCGAGAAGCGTGCCCATCGACTCGTAGGGGTAGAACAGCAGCTTGTCGCCGGCGAGCACCTGATCGCGCATGGAGTCACCCGGGCAAAACAGCGGGCTCGGCTGGGGGGCGAACGGAGGGAACAGGAGCCGGTCGCGCACGGTGGCGGGCAACTTGCCCTCCAGGGAGTAGATATATCCCAAGTCAAGGGGCATGGTAACCGACAGGACGGCCTGCTGGCTCAGTCCCAGTGCCTTGCGGATCGACTTGAGGGACTCGCGGGCGAGATCTCCGTGCACGGCGAGGAGCACGGGCTGGAGGCGCAAGCGCTTCTTGAGCACCTTCTTCATGTGCTGGCGGTAATCCTCGTCTTCCTCGACGCCCTCGCCGTCCGGGTCGAGGTCGGCGTTGCGCGTGACGCGGATTACCGCGCGATCCTGCGGGACATAGGAGCCAAAACACGATTCCAGGCACGCCAAGATGACATCCTCGAGCAGGATGTAGCGCAGCTGGCCGTCGTTTCTCGTGATCTCGACGACGCGGGGGAGCGAGCTTGGGACCTCGATGATGCCGAGGAGCCCTTGTTCGTCTTCGGAGGCGGCGGCGAGCGTGCAGACGATGTAGAGGGCTCCGTTGCGCAGGTTGGGGAAGGGGTGGCGCGGGTCGATGATGAGCGGCGAGAAGATGGGGAGCACGTTGCGGTCGAAGTAGCTGCGCACCGCATCGCGCTCGGCACCTATGAGCTCGGAGGGCGTGATGCGCTCGATGCCCTTGGCGCGCAGGAGGGATTCGATGGCGTCGAGGGACGAGGCGGCTTTGGAGAACAATCCCGCAACGCGAGAATACGGCCGCCACTTGCTCGGAGGGGGTCATGCCGCTCTTGTTGTCGCGTGGCTGCCGCTTGAGGGTCGCCAGGCTTGAGAGTCCACCCATGCGGACCATGAGGAACTCATGCATGTTGCTCTCAAAAATCGCGATGAATTTGAGGCGCTCGAACAACGGCACCGTGTCGTCGAGGGACTCGGAGAGCACGCGTTCGTCGAAACGGAGCCAGGAAAGTTCACGGTTTTGGGTGTAACTCAAATCACGCTGCTTGTTGTGTCCGTCGTTGCCCATGATGGCTCCCTCGTGTTGCGGTGCTTGCCGGAAGTGGTGGTACCTGTGAAATCGCATGGATGTCTTTAGGTTATCGCCGTGCCTCGGTTCATGGTGAGTGTAACGCGCAAGCATGATGGACTCTTTACGCGATGCTTTCGAGCATGTTAAAGAATCGCGCGTATGTAAGCGATGCGCGCGGACACGCTGAGCGGGGCTTCGTTGGGCGTACACTGTTGAATATGTGAATAGACCGCGCTCGCCGCCCTTCAGGCGGCGTGTGCCATGAGCGTGAGGGGTACCTATGGTGCGAATCGGCCTTCTGACGAGCGGCGGCGACTGTCAGGCGCTCAACGCCACCATGCGTGGCATCGTAAAGACCGTCGTCAACCTGTCGACGGAGCCCGTCGAGATCTACGGGTTCGAGGACGGGTACCAGGGCATGATCTACAAGCGCTATCGCAAGATGGCACCGGTCGACTTCAGCGGCATCCTCACGCGCGGCGGGACCATCTTGGGCACGAGCCGCACGCCCTTCAAGCGCCTCGACACGCCCGAGGCCGACGGTGTGGACAAGGTCGCCGCCATGAAGGAGACCTATCGCGAGCTCAAGCTCGATTGTCTGTTTATGCTGGGCGGAAACGGCTCCACCAAGACGGCCAACCGCTTGCGCGAGGAGGGTCTCTCCGTCATTGCCCTGCCCAAGACCATCGACAACGACACCTGGGGCACCGACCTTACCTTTGGCTTCACGAGCGCGGTCGAGATCGCCACCAAGTGCATCGACGACATCCACACCACCGCGAGCAGCCACGGACGCGTCTTCGTGATCGAGATCATGGGTCATAAGGTGGGTTGGATTCCGCTGTACGCCGCGGTTGCGGGCGGTGCCGACGTCTGTCTGATTCCCGAGATCCCCTACGACATGGACAACGTGATCGCCGCGATCAATCGCCGCATGCAGGCCGGTGCCCGGTTCACCATCATCGTGGTCGCCGAGGGCGCTATCTCGCGCGATGAGGCGACGCTGTCCAAGAAGGAGTACAAGAAGCTCGTCGCGGCGCGCACCTCTCCGTCCATCGTCTACGACATCGCGCGCGAGATCGAGGCCCGCACCGGTCGCGAGACGCGTGTGGCAATCCCCGGTCACACGCAGCGCGGAGGCCAGCCCGATGCGCAGGACCGCGTGTTCGCCACGCAGTGCGGCGTCGAGGCGGCTTTGGGTTTCCTGGAGGGGGAGAGCGGCTTTATGGTCGCGCAGCGCTCTGGCAAGATGTGCCGCGTGCCGCTGGAGGAGGTCGCCGGCAAGCTCAAGTACGTCGACCCCGGCAGCGACCTGGTGCACGAGGCGCGTTCCCTGGGCATCTCCTTTGGCGACGAGGCCTGATCGGACTAGAGTCGCTGCATGTGGTAGCCCACGCCCACGTGCGTCTGGATCATCGTCGGGTGCGAGGGGTCGGCCTCTATCTTCTTGCGTAGGGTCCGCATGAACACGCGAAGACTCGCGATGTCGCTATCCCAGCTCGTCCCCCAGATTTCGCGCGTGATGAACGTGTGCGTGAGCACCTTGTCGACGTTTTTCGCCAAAGCACGAGGAGCTTGTACTCGGTGGGCGTGAGCGAGAGCCGCTCGCCGTCGAGCTCGGCGTACCCCGCGGCATAGTCGATATGCAGGCCCCCGTTGTCGAAGGTGCTCGACTCGACGGAATCGGCCGCGGGCATGGCCGAGCGTCGCAAGTTGCGCGCACGCGGGCGAGCATCTCCTCCACCGAGAAGGGCTTCGTTAGGTAGTCGTCCGCGCCGGCGTCGAGCGCGCCGATTTTATCCGAGTCTTCGGTGCGTGCCGAGATGACGATGATGGGCACCGCCGACCAGCTGCGGACCTTGGATATGACGTCCACGCCGTCGATGTCGGGCAGGCCGAGATCGAGCATGATGAGGGCGGGGTTGCGCGAGGCGGCGTCCAAGATGGCCGTCTCGCCATTCGTCGCCGCCTCGACGTCGTATCCATGCAGGCCGAGCGCGGTCGTCACGAGATTGCGGACCGCCGGGTCGTCCTCGACCACGAGTATGTTTGAGCGTGTGCCGTCATTCATGGATCTCGATCTCCTCGGCGGGAAGGGTGAAGCGGAAAACCGCTCCATGGGGGTGGTTGTCATGCACTTCGATGGTACCGCCATGCGCCTCTACAATCGAGCGGCACAGCGACAGCCCGAGCCCGAAGCTGCGATGGGAGTCCACGGGCAGCGCTTTGCTCGAGATGAAGAAGCGGTCGAAGACGTGCGGTTTGTCGCAGTCGGCCACGCCCGGCCCGTCGTCGGCGACCTCGACAACGACGAAGGCCCCGGCCCTTCGCGCGCCCACCGTCACGGTCGAGCCCTCGGGCGTGTACTTGAACGCGTTCACGACGAGGTTGGTGAGGACCTGCATGATGAGGTGGACGTCTATCTTTACCAAGAGGAGCTCGTCCGTATGCGCGGCGACGACCCGGTGGCCGCGCGCCCCGCGCGCGACATGGCCGAGGGCGGCGGCTATGACCTCATCCATGAGCTCCGAGGTGAGGTTGAGGTGCATGCCCGCATCCTCGACGCGCGTGATGGCGAGGAGGTTCTCGACGGTGTCGATCAGCCAGAGCGAGTCGTCGTAAATGGCGTCCGCGAGCTCGAGCCGTTTCGCGTCCCCGAGTTTCTCCCCACCATCGCGCAGCACGGCGGCAGATCCCGAGATCGCGGTGAGGGGCGTCCTCAGGTCATGGCCGATGGATCTAAGCAGGTTGGCGCGCAGCTGCTCGTTTTGGCGAATACGGCGGCCTCCTCCCGCTCCCGCGCCGCCTTGTCGCTCTCGAGGGCGAGTGCGCACTCGCCGACGATCGACAAGACGATGGAGTGCTCGAACGCCTCGAGTCCGCGCCCCTTAAGATCGATGCCCACGACGCCGAACACCTCGTTGCCTGCGCGCACCGCAAGGTAGAGGCATTGCGCCTCTGGCAGGGTGTGAGTGCTCGCCCCAGCGTGCTTGTTGTTGTTGAAAGTCCACGTCGCCACGGCGCGCTCGTATTCGGTGAGCAGGGACGTGCGGTGGTCTTCGGCCCCGGCGCTCTCATACAGCGGCTCTCCGAGCAGGTCGCCGTCTGCGGGGTAGAAGACGACGTCGAGCCTGAGGAGCTTCACGAGCTGGCTCATGGCGATGCGCGCTCGTGCCTGGGGTCCCTGGGCCCGCTGCAGGAGCTGGTTGGTTTCGAGGAGCACGCGGGTCCTGAAGGCGTTTTTCGCCGAGGTACGCGCGTTGTCGGTGAGGCGCGCGGTGAGTTCGGCTGCCACCATTGCGGTCGCGAACATGATGACGAAGGTCACGAGGTAGCTTCGGTCGTAGCTGTCGAATGAGAACAGCGGCGTCACGAAGCAGAAGTTGTAGAGCACCACCGAGAGGATGCTCGACACGATGGTGCAGACGCGCCCCGTGGTCGTGACGGCCGTGAGCAGGGCCGTGAGGATGTAGAGGGAGATGATGCTCGAGTCGGCGAACCCGAGTCCGCGGAATGCGGTGCCAACTGCCGTGGCGATGGCGGATAGGCCCAGCGTGAGCAACATGTCCCGCCTGCTCGGCAGATGAGGTTCCGAGGCCGTTGGCCGGTCCTGCCCCCGCCTGGCCGGAACCGGCTGATCGGGGATGATGTAGATGTCGAGGTTCGGCGCGATGGCGATCAGCCTCTCCACGAGCGACTTGCGCCCGAAGAGCGCGTGATGCAGGCCACGCGCCTCGCCGGTGCGCCCCATGACGATCTTCGAGATGCCGGACAGTCGCGCGAACTCGGCGATCTGAAAGGCGATGTCGTCCCCATACACCGTTTCCACCTGCGCGCCGAGCTGTTCGGCGAGGGCGCTGTTCGATGAGAGGCGGGCACGTTCGTCCTCGTCCATGGTCTGGGTTCGCGGACTCTCGACGAATAGGGCGACGAGTTCGCCGTGGAAGGCCTTCGACAGCCGCGCGGCCGCCCGCACGATGCGCGGGTTCGTGGGGGCGGGGGAGAGGCAGACCAGGATGCGCTCGCTGGTGTAGTAGTCGCGGTTGCGAGCACGCGCGCGGCGTCGGCGAGGCGCCCGGTGCGGTCCGCGCATCTGCGGAGGGCGATCTCGCGCAGCGCCGTGAGGTTCTCGATGCTGAAGAAGTTGCGCTGCGCGCGGTCGGCCTGCGCCGCGCGGTACACGAGTCCGGCCTTGAGGCGCTCGAGCAGGTCCTCGGGCTCGATATCCACGAGCTCGACCTGGTCGCGTCATCGAAGACGCGGTCGGGGATGCGCTCGCGCACGACGACGCCGTGATGGAGGCCACCATGTCGTTCAAGCTCTCGATGTGCTGGACGTTGACCGTGGTGTAGACGTCTATGCCGGTGCGCAGGAGCTCCTCGACATCTTGATAGCGCTTTTCATGGCGGCACCCCGGTGCATTGGTGTGCGCGAGTTCGTCGACGAGGATGAGCTGCGGCGCCCGGGCCAGGGCAGCGTCGAGGTCGAATTCCGCGAGTTCGATGCCGTTGTGCTCGATGGCCATATGCGGGATGCGCTCGATGCCCCGCGACAGGCGCGCCGTTGCGGGGCGCTCATGAGGTTCGATATAGCCGGCGACGACGTCCACGCCGCGCCTCTTGGCGGCGTGTGCGGCCTGGAGCATGGCGTAGGTCTTGCCCACGCCCGCGGCGTACCCGAAGAAGATCTTGAGGTGCCCTCGACGTCCGCGGCGCTCCTGTGTGTGGGCGTCCTGTTCGAGCGCTCTGAGCAGGAGGTCGGGGTTAGCCCGTACGTCGGATGCAGTGCGTGACATTGCGAGGCCTTTCTCGCCGGTGTGGATCGATTGCGGCGGTGGGATGGGCCGCCTCGAGCATGCGATGAGTATAGGGCTCCGTTCGGGGCGCCGCATCCGTCCAGCTGCATCTTTACGGCATCTTAAGGCCGGAGGGCATCACTCTAACACCGTTTTAATCCGCTTCGCCGTTTACTGTTCCCAGGCACTCGGGGAAGGGTGCCACCCGTGATTCTCGGAAGGAGCGGTTACATGAATGTCCTGATCCCGATCATAGGCATCACGTGCATCGGCCTGTTGATCTACTACATTTATATTTTGATGAGGAGTGATTCGTAACCCATGAGCGCTGCAATTCAGTACATCCTGTACTTCGCCGTGCTCGTCGTTTTGGCCATCCCGCTCGGTCGGTTCATGGCCCGTGTCATGGACGGCGAGCATACCTTTTTGTCACCCGTGCTCGCACCCGTCGAGCGGGGCGTCTATCGCCTGCTCCGCATTGACTCGCATGAGCAGATGGGCTGGAAGCGCTACCTGGTGAGCGTCCTCGCCTTCTCGGGTATCGGGCTCGTGGTGCTCGTCGCGCTCCAGATGCTCCAGGCCGTCCTGCCGGGCAACCCGCAGCACCTGCCGGGTGTGTCGTGGGACCTGTCGTTCAACACGGCGGCCTCCTTCATCACCAACACCAACTGGCAGTCCTACTCCGGCGAGACCACCCTGTCCTACCTCGTGCAGTTCATGGGCCTCACCGTGCAGAACTTCGTCTCCGCCGGTACCGGCATCGCGGTCATGTTCGCTCTGATCCGCGGTTTCCGCCAGGTCAAGGAGCAGGGTCTGGGTTCCTTCTGGGTCGACCTCACCCGCACCGTCCTGTACGTGCTCATCCCGCTGAACCTCGTGTTCGGCATCTGCCTGGCTGCCGGTGGCGTCATCGCCAACTTCCAGCCGGCTCAGAAGGCTGAGCTCGTAGAGCCCGTCGCTGTCCAGCCTAATGCAGACGGCGGCTGGAGCGTCATCGATGGCGCCCAGATCGAGGGCGACACGGTTAAGGTCGATGGCAAGGTCGTCGAGGACGCGCGCGTGGTCACCGAGCAGTTCCTGCCCCAGGGCCCCGCGGCTCCTCAGGTCGCCATCAAGCAGTCCGGCACCAACGGCGGCGGCTTCTTCGGCGTGAACTCCGCCCATCCGTATGAGAACCCCAACGCCTTCACCAACATCATCGAGATGACCAGCCTGCTGCTGATCCCGGCCGCCTGCTGCTTCACCTTCGGCATCGGCGTCAAGAACACCAAGCAGGGCAAGGCCATCTTCGCCGCCATGCTCATCCTGCTGGTGATCTTCACCGGCGTCATCGCCGTCAACGAGCATGCGGGCACCCCGCAGCTGGCCGATGGCGGAGCGGTCAACATCGAGATGACCGACGGCCAGGCCGGCGGCAACATGGAGGGCAAGGAGAGCCGCTTCGGCATCGCCGCCTCCTCCACGTGGTCGGCTTACACCACCGCCGCCTCCAACGGCTCGGTCAACTCCATGCACGATTCCTACACCCCGCTGGGCGGTTTCGTCCAGATGCTCCAGATGGCCCTGGGCGAGGTCGTCTTCGGCGGCGTGGGCTGCGGCCTGTACGGCATGATCGGCTTCGCCATCCTCACGGTGTTCATCGCCGGCCTCATGGTCGGGCGCACGCCCGAGTTCCTGGGCAAGAAGATCGAGCCGGGCGAGATGCGCTGGGCGGTCGTCCTGTGCCTGGCAACCCCGTTCGCGATCCTGGTGTGCTCGGGCATCGCCTGCATGGTGCCCGGTCTTGCCGACCAGTTCAACAACGGCGGCGCGCACGGCTTCTCCGAGGTGCTGTACGCCTTCACCTCATGCGGTGGCAACAACGGCTCGGCGTTCGCGGGCATGAACTGCAACATCCCCTGGATCAACGTCATGCTCGGCCTCGAGATGCTGTTCGCCCGCTTCATGCCCATCGTCGGTACGCTGGCCATCGCCGGCTCGCTGGCCAAGAAGGGCAAGGTCGCCGAGAGCGCCGGTACCCTGTCTACCACCAACGGCATGTTCGTATTCCTGCTCGTGTTCATCGTTCTGCTGATCGGTGCCCTGAGCTTCTTCCCGGCCCTGGCGCTTGGCCCCGTTGCCGAGTTCTTCCAGATGATTGCGTAAAGGAGGGCGCAGATTTATGGCTATGCAAAAAGACATGATGGGCCGCGCGGTCCGCGACTCGTTTGCCAAGCTGGATCCTCGCGTCCAGATTCAAAACCCGGTCATGTTCCTGGTGTGGCTTTCCGCCGTCATGACCTCCGTCCTGGCCGTCGCTTCCGTCTTCGGTGTGCAGGACGCGGGTGTGCCCACCTACTATGTGGTCGCCATCGCGGTCATCCTGTGGCTCACCGATCTGTTCTCGAACTTCGCCGAGGCGCTCGCCGAGGCCGCGGTAAGGCTCAGGCCGATTCCCTGCGTGCGGCCAAGAAGGATGTCGAGGCCCATCGCATCGAGTCCGTTGAGGACAAGGAGCACTTCACCGTCGTTCCCGGCACCGAGCTCACGCGCGGCGACCTGGTGATCGTACGCGCCGGCGAGCAGATTCCCGGCGACGGCGACGTCATCGAGGGCGCTGCCTCCGTTGACGAGTCCGCCATCACCGGCGAGTCCGCCCCCGTGGTCCGCGAGGCCGGCGGCGACCGCTCTGCCGTTACCGGCGGTACCACGGTGCTGTCCGACTGGATCATCGTCAAGATCTCCAGCGAGCCCGGCCAGAGCTTCCTCGACAAGATGATCGCGATGGTCGAGGGCGCCGCGCGCAAGAAGACCCCCAACGAGATCGCCCTGGAGATCTTCCTGGTGGCCCTCTCCATCGTCTTTATTCTGGTCACGCTGGCCCTCTATTGCTACTCCTGCTTCTCGGCCGGCCTCAGCGACATGGCCAACCCCACGTCCGTGACCACGCTCGTGGCGCTGCTCGTGTGCCTGGCCCCCACCACCATCGGCGCGCTGCTGTCCGCCATCGGCATCGCCGGCATGAGCCGTCTGAACGAGGCCAACGTGCTGGCCATGTCCGGCCGCGCCATCGAGGCCGCCGGCGACGTCGACATCCTCATGCTCGACAAGACCGGCACCATCACCCTGGGCAACCGCCAGGCCTCCGAGTTCATCCCGGTCGACGGCGTCGATCCCGCGGAGCTGGCCGACGCCGCGCAGCTCTCCTCGCTGGCCGACGAGACGCCCGAGGGCCGTTCCATCTCGTGCTCGCCAAGGAGCAGTTCGGCCTGCGCGGCCGCACGCTCGAGGACAAGGGCATGGAGTTCATCCCGTTCACCGCGGCGACGCGCATGTCGGGCGTGAACTACGAGGGCAATGAGATCCGCAAGGGCGCCGCCGATTCCGTGCGCGCCTACGTGGAGGCGGCCGGCGGCGTGTTCTCCCAGGAGTGCGACGAGGTCGTCGAGCGCATCGCCAAGGCCGGCGGCACCCCGCTGGTCGTGACCAAGAACTGCCGCGTGCTGGGCGTTGTGTACCTCAAGGACATCATCAAGTCCGGCGTCAAGGAGAAGTTCGCCGACCTGCGCAAGATGGGCATCAAGACCATCATGGTGACGGGCGACAACCCGCTCACCGCCGCGGCAATCGCCGCCGAGGCGGGTGTGGACGACTTCCTGGCAGAGGCCACCCCCGAGGGCAAGCTCGAGAAGATCCGCGAGTTCCAGCGTGAGGGCCACCTGGTCGCCATGACCGGCGACGGCACCAACGACGCGCCCGCTCTGGCCCAGGCCGACGTCGCCGTGGCCATGAACACGGGCACCCAGGCTGCCAAGGAGGCCGGCAACATGGTCGACCTCGACTCCAGCCCCACCAAGCTCATCGAGGTCGTGCGTATTGGCAAGCAGCTGCTCATGACCCGCGGTTCGCTCACGACCTTCTCGGTGGCCAACGACGTGGCGAAGTACTTCGCTATCATCCCGGCCCTGTTCTCGCCGATCTACCCGGGCCTCGGCGCGCTCAACATCCTCGGTCTGGCAAGCCCGCTGTCCGCGGTTCTTTCGGCCATCATCTATAACGCGCTTGTTATCGTCGCGCTGATCCCGGCCGCGCTGAAGGGCGTTAAGTACCGCGAGGTCCCGTCCGGACAGCTGCTGACCCACAACCTGCTCGTGTGGGGTCTGGGCGGCATCGTTGCCCCGTTCGTATTCATCAAGCTCATCGACATGCTGCTCGCGTTCTGCGGCATTATGTAAGTGGAGGTTTGTATGTTCAAAGGTGTTGCATCGCGTGCGCTGGGTGTGTTCGCTCTGTTTACCGTTGTCTGCGGCCTGGGCTATACGCTCGTCGTGACCGGCATCGCCCAGGTTGCGTTCCCGTATCAGGCGAACGGTTCGCTCATCAAGGTCGACGACAAGATCGTGGGCTCCGAGCTGATCGGCCAGAGCTTCGAGGATGAGGACCACATGTGGGGCCGTATCCAGAACGTGACTATCGTCGAGGGGGAGGACGGCGGGCTCATGGCCTACGGCGCTCCGTCCAACCTCTCTCCAGCGAGCGAGGAGTACCGGCAGCTTGTGGACGCGCGCGTCGAGAAGATTCGCGCCGCCAATCCCGACGCCGGCATGGATGCCGTGCCCGTCGACCTGGTGACGTGTTCCGGCTCAGGGCTCGACCCCGAGATCTCTCCCGATGCTGCCGAGTACCAGGTACCGCGCCTGGCAAAGGCTACCGGCAAGAGCGAAGGCGAGGTGCGTGACATCATCGCCCAGTGCACCAAGGGCCGATTCCTGGGCGTCTTCGGCGAGCCCACGGTCAACGTGCTCAAGGTGAACCTCATGTTGGATGGTGTGCTGTAGGCGGCGTTTTCGACTGGAGATGCTTGCATGCCCCCGGTGCGGTCGCGGCCGGGGGCATGCGCATGCCAGGAGAAATCTGTCTGTGCCGACGCGAGTCCGGAACGTGTGCGGGCGCTCGGATTTGATGCGGCGGCGCACGTTCGGGCAACCTTACGGTTTTGTTCGCCGCATGTAAGCAGAATCGATGGCGGGGGAGCGCCGCGCCCGCGAGAATGGGTGCGGTAATAACCCTTGGAAGGGCCCGCCATGCAGCTATATCTCAAACTCGCCGTCGGCAACGTGCGCCGCAGCGCCCGTGACTACTCGGTGTATTTCGCGACGCTCGGTTTCGCGGCGTGCCTGCTGTACTCGTTCGTTGCCTCGACCGACCACGTGCGCGCCATGGGTCTCTCGCCCGAGCAGATGGGCGTGCTGGGGAGTGCGGGCGACGTGCTGCAGGCGTTCTCCATCTTCACCGTGCTCGTGTTCCTCTTCTTGGTGCGGTATGCCAATCGGTTCCTGCTCCGCCGGCGCAAGCGCGAGTTTGCGTTGTACGAGCTGTGCGGCATGGGGCGCGGCGCGGTGTCGGTCGTGCTCGTGGCCGAGACGGCGCTCGTGGGTGCCGGCGCGCTGGCGTGCGGTTTGGCGGCGGGCGCGTGGTTGTCACCCGCATTCGGCGCGATTGCGGCCTTCGTGTTCAACGTTCCCTGGCGTCTCTCCTTCACGTTTTCGGCAAGTTCCGCCCTGTGGACCGGGTCGTGCTTTGCGGTGGTGTTCGCGTTCAACGCCGTCGACGGTGCCCGCGATGTGGTACGTAGACCCCTCATCGATCTTTTGGCCGCCGATCGCGCGCCCGAGACCATGCGTTTGGGCGAGCGCGCACTTCGGGCGGGACAAGGTGTGCTTGCGGCTTGTCTGCTCGCGGTGGTATGGGGCTCGTGCGTGTTTCAGCCTGTGTACTTCATCGCGTTCATTATCCCCATGGGACTTGCCGCATGCTTCGCCACGGCACTTGTCGCCCGGCTGGGTGTGGCACGATGGGCAGCGCATGCGCGCGCATCGGAGAGTCGGTACTGGGACGGGCTGCGTGCGTTCACTGTTCGTCAGGTTGAGGCGCGGGTTTCAAGCTCCTCGATGGCGCTGGCTTGCGTATGCGTGCTCATTGCCGTGGGGTTGTGTATGATGGTGGCCGGCTTAGCGTTCAGCGTGGGGTTGCGGACGCCGGAGATGCTTTCGAGCGGCATTGCCGCTTCGATGGCGCCCATCGGTTACATTGGGATCTTCTACGGAGCTGTTTTCCTGCTGAGCGCCGTCGCGGTTTTGGCGCTGCAGCAGCTCTCGGGTGCGGAGGACGCGCGTCGGGCGTATCGTGTGCTCACGCAACTCGGGTGCGAGCATGCGGACATGCGTCGTTCGTTGCGGTCGCAAGTTCGGCTGTATTTCGTCGCGCCTCTCGTCGGCGCGCTCATCCACGACGTGTTCGGTTTGTTCCTCGTGGGGTTCCTCACGTTCGCGCTCGGCGTGCAGGGCTTCTTCGCCATTGTGGGCGGTGTTCTGACGTTCGTCGTTGTCTTGATGGGGGTGTATGGCCTGCTTACCGCCCGTGCGGTGGAACGCACGGTGCTGAAGGCGTGACGGGCGGCCGCGCGCGATTGCGAGGTCGTGCGCGAGCTCTCGTTGGAGTGTCGGTCTCTTGCCGGCTCCGTTCTCCGGCCGTCGCGTATTCCCGTGCCCCCAATGGAGGGGCCGCTCCCAAATCGAGGAGTCGTATGCCGTCGGCTGTTCTTAACTGCGTTCCAAATCTTAGACGGCCTTGCGTTTCCAGTGCGTGAATTCGCCATGCTCCCCACCGTCATGGTAGGCGGGTAGTACACTGAAATCCCGTGGAAGCGCCGGACTCCGGTGCAGATTTCGACGGGAAGTGCAGGTAAACACCATGACAAAGCATATATTCGTGACCGGCGGCGTGGTCAGCTCGCTGGGCAAGGGCATCACCGCGGCATCGCTGGGGCGTCTGCTCAAGTCGCGCGGCTACCGGGTGACCATGCAGAAGGCCGACCCGTATCTCAACGTGGACCCGGGTACCATGAGCCCGTTCCAGCACGGCGAGGTGTTCGTCACCGAGGACGGCTACGAAAGCGATCTCGACCTCGGCCATTACGAGCGCTTCATTGACGAGAACCTCACGCGCGACTCCAACTTCACCACGGGTGCCATCTACCAGGACCTCATCGCGCGCGAGCGCCATGGCGACTTCCTCGGCGGCACGGTGCAGGTCATCCCGCACGTGACGAACGCCATCAAGGCCAAGTTCCGCGGCGTCGAGGAGCAGGCGGACGCGACGTGGTCATCACCGAGCTCGGCGGCACGATCGGCGACATCGAGGGCCAGCCGTTCGTCGAGGCCATCCGTCAGTACAAGAAGGATGCCGGCGCCGAGAACGTCTGCTACATCCACGTCTCGCTCGTGCCCTATATCGCGGCGGCCCACGAGGTGAAGACCAAGCCGACGCAGCACTCCGTCAAGGAGCTGCGGAGCTTTGGCATCCAGCCCGACATCATCGTGCTGCGCAGCGACCATCATATCGAGGACGACGTGCGCGCCAAGATCGCCTCGTTCACCGACGTGGACGTGGATTGCGTGTTCACCTGCGAGGACGCCCCGTCCATCTACGATGTACCGCGCATGATGGCCGAGCAAGATTTCGACCTGCGCGTCTGCGAGCGCCTGGGGCTCGATCCGCACGAGCGCGACATGGCGGATTGGGAGGGGTTCCTCGCTGCGAAGGACCATGCGGAAAACGAGGGCGACCCCGTGAAGATCGCGCTCGTCGGCAAGTACACCCAGCTGCCCGACGCGTACCTCTCCGTCATCGAGGCGCTGCACCACGCGGGCACGCACCTGGGCAAGCACGTGGAGGTCGAACTCGTCGATGGCGAGGCACTCTCCGATGACAACGTCGAGCAGGTGCTGGGCGACGCGTCGGGCATCCTCGTGCCGGGCGGCTTCGGCAAGCGCGCCTTCGACGGCAAGATCACCGCTGCCCGCTACGCGCGCGAGCACCGGGTGCCGTATCTGGGCATCTGCCTGGGTATGCAGGTCGCCGTGTGCGAATTTGCGCGCGACGTGCTGGGCTATGCGGACGCGAGCTCGTCCGAGTTCGACCCGCAGTGCGCGCACGCCGTGATCGACCTGCTCGATGAGCAGGAGGGCGTGACCGAGAAGGGCGGCACCATGCGCCTGGGCGCGTATCCGTGTGCGCTCGTCGCAGGCACGCTCGCTGCGGAGGCGTACGGCGAGGCGCTGGTGCAGGAGCGCCATCGCCATCGTTACGAGTTCAACAGCGCGTACCGCGAGGAGCTGGAGGAGGCCGGCTTGGTCGTGTCCGGCACGAGCCCGGATGGCGAGCTGGTCGAGATGGTCGAGCTGCGCCGCGACCTGCACCCGTGGTTGTCGCCACGCAGGCGCATCCCGAGTTCAAGAGCCGCCCCACGCGTCCGCACCCGCTGTTCCGTGAGTTCGTCCACGCGGCCGCGGTCATCTCGATGTAGGGACAGTCCCTGCATCGAGGTGCGTTAGACCTCGCGCACGCGCAGGCGGGCGGCCACAAGGCCCGCGGACACGATCGCGACAGCGAAGAGCGCGATGATACCCAAGTCGATACCGACGGCGGCCAGAACGCTCGCATTCACCTCTTGGGCGCCGAGCGCGCAGGTCACGGCATCGTACATCCAGAAGGTGGGCGTGAAGTGCGCGACCGCTTGCACATTCGCGCCCATGAGCGACAGCGGCACCCACGCCCCGCCCAAAAACGACATGACCATGCCGCCCAGGTTGGCGATCGCGTTGAGTGCCTCCTCCCTAAAGCCGCATTGCGCGAGCGTGTAGGCGAGTGAGAGCGGGACGAGTGCGAACGCGCAAAGCGACGCGATGGCGAGCACCACCTGCGCACCTGCGCTCGAAAGCAGTGCACCTGCCCCGGAGGCGCCGATGCCGACGAGTGCGACCCATGCGCACACGCCGAGCGCCAGCACCGCGCATCCGGCGATGCTCTCGAATCCCATGCGCCAGCTGCTCACGGGCGCAGCGAGCTGTCGCCGCCGCACGTCGGGCTTGTTGAGCGTGGAGAGCACCACGCCGGCGACCACGACGATGGACGAGGTGACGGTGTACGAGCTAAAGGTGAGGTAGAACGCCAGGCGCGATGCCGCGGTGCTTTCCTCGGTCGTCTCAATAGTGTCGACGGCGGGTGCGATGTCGGAAAGCTTGCGCATGCCGTCCAGCACCTGCTCGGCGCTCGCGTGGGGCGTGAGCGCGGCGCGGCTCGCGATGAGCGATGCCGTGCGGCTTGCGCGCTGGGATGCCAGCGCCGCCGCCTGCATGTCGCCGCCGGTCGCTATCTCGAGCTCGGGTAGCTCGCCTCCCGTTCGCGAGGCATCCATGAGGGCATCGCCAAGCCCGCGGGAATAACGAGCACGGCGTCGGCCTTGTCGGTCGCGAGCGCATCCTGCAGGGCGAGGGGCTCGTCGGCAACGGTTATGAGCTTGTCCGTCTGGGAGAGCATCTCCTCGAGCGATTGTGCTACGGCTGATCCGTCGCGATCGACGAGTACGATGCGGGCGCGGGGAACCTCGGTGGCCTCCCGCGCGCCGCTTCCGCCCGCCTCTCCCATGAGTACAACGCCCATGCTCGATAAAAAGCCGATGTAGATGATGAGGTAGAGCGGGTGGCGAAGCGCGATGGTGAGCGCCCGTTTACAGATGTTCATGCGCGGACCTCCTCATGCAAGCGGCCGATACGGCAAGCAGCACGGCTGCAATGCCGGCGCACGCCGCTAGGCGAAGGACGAACGGGACGAGTGTGTCGTAGTAGTAGAGGGTGTAGAACAGGTCGCGGATCAGGCAGACCGGGTTGAGCCACGTCGCAGCGGGGAAGACATGTGCGACGGTATCGGCGAGCTCCATTGTGGACTCTCCGTAGAGGCCGGCAAAAGGCGACAACAGACAGGTGAGCGCCGTGAGGATGCCTCTGCGCGAGTCTGAGCCCATGCGTCCGGGCAACGCGCCCACCAGGGCTCCGATGCCGCAGGAAAGCAAGCTCGACGCCGCGATTCCAACGAGGCAAGAGTCCCTCGCGCCCCGAGAAGTCCGATGTGCGCGGTCAGGCAGATGTAGCCAAAGGCGATAGCCAAAAACGTGGTGGAGACCACCCAACAGGCGCCGATGGTGGGGATGAGCAGGCGCATGCGGCTCGTGCCCGAAACGGCGCGCCGCGCGCCCGCGGCTGACGAGGTGGGTTGCAGGCGCCAGACGCTTTCCCCGGCGAGCTGCGCGGCAAAGATCGAGGCCATGCCGAGTAGCGCGTAGTAGAAGCGCACCATGCTATCGGGCTGGGCATTCGTGAGCGAGACCTCCCGCACGGAGACGCCGAGACCGAGCGCGTTCTGCACGGTGGTGGGGTCGCTCAGTGCCGCGGGGTCATGCGCGGCGAGGTCTTCGATGAGCGCCACGCGTTGCAGATAGCTGGTCGCGACCGATTCGAGGATGGCTCGGTTGACGTCGTAGGAGGCGTCGCTGCTCGTGCCGGACCCGGCAGGGGCGAGGATGATGCGGGGTGCGCACGCGTCGCTGGCGGAGGGCGCGGCGGTCGACTCTCCCGCAGCGTCGACGACATACGCCCCGGCCACGGACCCCTCGGCGAGCAGGTCGCGCGCTTCCTTCTCACCGGCCACGGGATGAACGGCGAGAAGGGGTTCGTCTGCCTCGCTCAAAGTATCGACTACCTGCGAGAAGGGAGAATCCTCCCAGGCGTCGTCGGCGACGACGGCGACGTCCACCGCCTCGACGGAGCCCGTGGAGCGCATGGGCTCGAACATGTAATTGAACACCGTGGCAAGCACGATGGGGAAGATGAGCGTCCATACGACGGCGTTCGGCGTGAGCAGCAGCGTGCGCACGGTCACTTTGAAGGTGGTCCACATGGTGCCCTCCTAATCGCGCAGCTCGCGGCCGGTGATCTCGAGGAACACGTCGTTTAAGGTAGGCGGTGCGCAGGTGATGCGGCCCAGGCGCGCGTTGCCTGCGCGCAGCGATGCGAGGGCGTCGGTGAGGTTGTGCTCGCTTGCCTCGCAGGAGACGGTGAGCAGGTTGCCGGCGAGCGAGACGTCGAGGACGTGGGCAGTGCGCGCAGCGTTCAGCTCGCGGGTGGGGAGCGCGCCGCCGTCGCTCGCGCGAGAATCCGGTCTCGCGCGTGGGCCCGAGGGGCCTTCGAGCTCGATCACGATGCGCTCGCCCGTGCGGATGGACCGCTTGAGCTCGTCGGTCGTGCCCTGCGCGAGCGCGCGGCCGTGGTCCATGATCATCACGCGGTCACAGATCTGCTCGACCTCCTCCATGTAATGGCTGGTGTACACCACGGTCGCGCCCTCGGCGCGCAGGCGCTGGATGCCGGTGAGGATGGCGTTGCGGCTCTGCGGGTCCACGGCCACCGTGGGTTCGTCGAAGAAGATGAGCTCGGGCTTGTGGGCGATGCCGCAGGCGATGTTGAGACGGCGCAGCAGTCCGCCCGAGAGCTTGCCAGGGCGAAAGCGGACGAATTCCTCGAGCTCCACGAACTCGATCGCCTCGTCCACAAGCACGCGACGCCGGGCGCGGTCTTTCACGTAGAGCGAGCAGAAGTAGTCGATGTTCTCGCGCACGGTAAGCTCGTCGATGACCGCCACCTGCTGCGGCACGATGCCAATCCGGCGCTTGAGGTCGTAGCGCGTGGGCGCCATGGACTCGCCGAACAGGCGGATGCTGCCGCGGTCGTAGGTGAGCAGGGCGAGCATGCAGTTGATGCTCGTGGTTTTACCCGAGCCGTTGGGGCCCAGCAGGCCGAAGATCTCGCCCTGGTCGACGTGCAGGTCGAAGTGGTCGAGGGCGAGCAGCTCGTCGTAGCGTTTGACGAGCCCCTCGATCGCGATGACGTCCATGATTCCTCCGCTCCACCTCAATTCGGGGACAGTCCCTAAATTGAGGTTTTCGATTCCGTGCTTGCTGCGAACATGGTGCCCGACGCCCTCGCAACGCGGTAGTGACAATTGTCACGACTTGGTTTTACCTGCCCTAACTTGCTTTTGCTACCATGGGGAGCCATGGAGAGAATCATCGACATAGTGTTGGTGCTCGTCGCGTGCGTGCTGTTCCGCGTTGCCACCGGGGTCGTGGGCGCGGCGTCGGCCGTTGCGGGACTCGCGGGGGATGCACTTGCTGTCCCGACGGTCGTCTGCCTGCTCGTGGCGATCATCGCGGTGCTGACATGCGAGTGGGCGCGGGGGAAGTGGCGAGTGCTTGGCCCGGTGGCGTATTGCGTTGTGAGTTCGTTTGTTCCGGAGGGGCTATTTCTGCTTCCCGCCGTTGTGTACGAGTTGCTCCAATTCGCGCGGGAGCCGCTGCCGTGGCGCGCGGCGCCGATTGCTTTGCTATTGCCCGCCGCGCGCATGGTGGTCGCGCCGTGTGTTTCTGGGACGGAGCTTGCGTGCGTGGGTGCTCTGTCTGCGTTGGCGGCGCTGTTGTCCTGGCGGACGAGCATGCTGCTTGCCCAGCGCGACTTGCGGCATCGGACCCGGGACGAGTTTCGCGCGCACGAGCTGTTCGGCGCGGAGGGATCGAGCGGTGTCGTGGCGGCGGATGGTTGTTCGGAGCCTAGCGCGGACGCGGTATCCGAGTGCGCCGTAGCTGACGTTGATGCTGCCGCGCGCTCGCCCGAAGGGCGCTGTCGTGCTGCCTTTTCGGAGTTGACCGAGCGCGAATACGAGGTGGTGCGCTTGGTTGCCGAGGGTCTGGACAACCATGAGATCTCCGCCGCCGCGTTCATCAGCGAAGGCACGGTGCGCAATCGAATCAGTTCCGTTCTGCAAAAGACCGGGCACAAAAACCGCACCCAGCTTGCCGTCGCCTGGTGGCAAGCACGCGAGCGGTAGCCTCAAATTGGGGACAGGCACTAATTTGAGGTGAGACGACGCCTTTCAACGTTTGGGTGAAATAAAACGAATAGAAGGTCGAACATGAGTGTCTTAGTAGAGGCACAGCGCGTTGCTATCGCCCGTGCCATCGCTGCAAATTCAGACATTGGTGTCGAAGCCGGTTGGGGTACACCTCAGTCCGCCAGAAGAGCCTCTATAAACTGATATCACGATATCGTGATATCATGGGTGAAACTGTTTCAGGGTTAGGAGGATGCTCATGCCAGTGCTGGCACGGTTTTACGGCATAGTAATTCGCATGTACTTTTTGGGATCGGAGCACAATCCTCCGCATATCCATGCCATTTATGGGGAAGACACAGCCGCCTTTGACATCAGATCTGGCGAAATAATAGACGGTCATCTTCCAAAGCGCGCTGCCTCATTGGTGAAAGAGTGGATGGCGTTGCACAAGGATGAGCTTATTGAAATGTGGGAGACCCAAGAATTCAAGAAGCTCGATTCACTTGAATAGGAGATGCCTGTGTTTCACAAAGTGAAAGAAGTTGTTCCTTTGCAGGACATGAGGCTATGTGTGCGTTTTGCAAATGGATCGACAAAGGAATATGACGTAGAGAGCTTGCCGCTCGATTTCCCCAGTTTGCCGCTTTGGAAGATGAGCACCTCTTTGAGGAAGTGCAAGTTGATGTCGGTGGCTATGGCATCGTCTGGAACGACGATCTCGACCTTTCTTGCGATGAGCTTTGGAAAAACGGCGTCGACGTGAAGACGCCTTTTGACGGACTCATGGCGTTTTCCGATGCAAGTGAGCTTTGGGGCCTGAGCGAGTCTGCCCTGCGTAAGGCTGTGGCATATGGAAAGATAGAAGCGGGGATTGACGCACGTAAATTTGGTAAGCAGTGGGTTGTGACCCAAGAGGCAATGAGGCGGGAGTACGGTAATCCGGTCGAGGTGCTCCGGTAATTTCGATGTGTCGTTATCGCAAGGCGGGGTTTTGGCTTCTGTTGGCCTGAGCAGGGTGGCTCAACGATCGGAGTCACCCTGCTCAACTTTGCCAAGCTTCTAAGGTCGCTGAGCAACGAGCGGCGCAGCTAGGCCCCCCCAGACCTCCTCGGCGATGCTGCGCACGAGCGCGATCTTGGTCCACTGCTCGTCCTCGGTGAGCTTGTTGCCGATTTCGCAGCTGGCAAATCCGCACTGCGGGGAGAGGCAGAGGTCCTCGAGCGGGACGTAGCGCGCGGCCTCGTGGATGCGCGCGATCACGGCGTCGCGGTCCTCCAGCTCGGGGCGTTTGGTGGTCACCAGGCCGAGGACGACCTTCTTGCCCGGCGCCACGTGCGCGAGCGGCTCGAAGCCGCCGGAGCGCTCATCGTCGAACTCTAGGTAGAAGGCGTCGACGTTCTCACGCGCGAACAAGATGGGGGCCACCAGGTCGTATGGGCCGCTCGATGCATAGGCGGAGTGGTAGTTGCCGCGGCACACGTGCGTGGTGATGGCCATGTCGGCGGGCGCCCCTCGAGCGCGAGGTTGTTCACGCGCAGGTACTTCTCTGCCTCGGCCACGGGCGTGGAGCCGGCGGCGCGGATGCCCGCCTGGAAGCCCTTGTCCACGAGCGCGCCCCAGGTGCAGTCGTCGAGCTGCAGGTTGCGGCAGCCCGCGGCGTAGAGCTCGGCGATCACGGTGCGGTATGCCGCGCCGATGTCCTCGAGCAGCTCGTCCTCGTTCGGATAGAAGCTGCGCGTGCGCTCGGCTGCCGCCTCGTCACGGTAAAGCTCGAGCAGGAGCTGGGCGGGGGCGGGGATGGTCTGCTTGGTCGTGTGCCCGGCTCCTCGAGCGCCTGCACGAACTTGAAGTGTTCGACGAAGGGTGGTGCTCGCCGGTGATCTTGCCCGTGAGGACGGCCGAGCCGTGCGTGGTCTCCTCGCCCACGAAGAAATAGCCGTGGTCGAGCTCCACGTGCTCAATCCCGCCGAGTCCCCACATGAAGTCGAGGTGCCAGTAGGAGCGGCGGAACTCTCCGTCGGTGAGCAGCGGCAGACCGGCGTCCTTCTGCTTGGCGACGAGCTCGGCGATGCAGGCATTCTCGACGGCGATGAGACCTGCGTCGTCAAGTTTGCCGGCGGCGTGGGCGGCGCGGGCCTCCTTGAGCGCTTCCGGGCGCAGGAAACTACCGACGACGTCGAATCGGGTGGGTGCGATGGCGGCCATGATGGGTTCCTTTCGGTAGATGCGATATCTGATGAAAGGAGTATGCGGGACGCGCATCCGATTGGGAAATACTAAAACAATCAAACTACGATAGGAAAAATCTATGGGACTGGGTAGGTGACGAAGGCTTGCGATCCCATGGGCATCACGGGATATGCGTGCGGATAGCCTCGACGAACGCCTTTCCATAGCGGGAGAGGTGGGTGTCGCGCCGCGTGACGATGCCGACTTCCATGCGGTCGTCGACCTCGAGTGGGACGGCGATGATGTCCTCGCCGTTGAGCTCGTGCGAGATCACGCCCGAGCACACCGTGTAACCATCGAGGCCTATGAGCAGGTTGAACAGGGTCGCGCGGTCGCGCACGCGGATGTTTTTGGAGCGGCCGAGCGTGGACAGTGGTTCCTCGGAGAAGTAGAACGAGTTGAAATCCCCCTGCTCGTAGGAGAGGTACGGATAGTCTGCGAGATCCTCGAGCGTGACCGAGGCGCGTCCCGACAGGGGATGGGTCGAGGAGAGGAACACGTGCGCGGCGCATGAGAACAGAGGCTTGAATTCGAGTTCCTCGGCACGCAGCATGCGGCCGATCACGTCGCGATTGGTATCAGATAGGTAGATCACGCCGAGCTCGCTCTTCATATGGGCGACGTCCTCGATGATCTCGTGCGTCTGCTCCTCGCGCAGGGTGAACTCGTAGCGCGCGGCGTCGAACGCGCGGATCACGTCCACGAACGCGTTGACGGCGAAGGAGTAGTGCTGGCACGAGACGGCGAAGCGGGGCACGGGCTCGGTGTCGCGTTTGTAACGCTCCTCGAGCAGGTCCGCCTGTTCGAGGACCTGGCGGGCGTAGCCGAGGAACGTCTGGCCCTCGGTGGTGGTCACCATTCCCTTGCTCGTCCGGTCGAACACGGTGATCCCCATCTCGCGCTCCAGGTCGCGCACGGCGGCGGTCACGCTCGGCTGCGACACGAACAGGCGCCGTGCCGCCTCGGTGACGCTGCCGCACGAGGCCACCTCGACGATGTATCTGAGTTGTTGGAGTTTCACCGGGTTCCCTTCCGTTTGCAACTGCCCGTGCCGTACATCTCGTAACGGTTTCGACATATTACGACACTCCGACCCTGCCGCTATCCGAGGCGCGAAGCCATCTGTTGGCATGTCAACACTTTACTGAAAGAAAGCGCAGCACGAAAAGACGGAGGACGCGCATATGGCGACTGACGGCAACAGGGCAACGACGGCGCGGGCGCTTAAGGTCCCACGCCTTCCGGGCGACATCATGATCTACCCCATGATCGCGGGTCTGCTCATTAACACCTTCTGCCCCCAGGTCCTGGAGATCGGCGGCTTCTTCACGGCGGCTACGCGCGGGGGTGCCAGCGCGGTGGTCGCCGCGATTCTGCTGTTCGTCGGCGCGGGCATCTCGTTCAAGGCCACGCCGGGCGCGTCAAGACGGGCGTCGTCGTGCTCATCCCCAAGCTTTTGCTCGCCACGGCGATGGGCCTCGCCGTCGCTTGGTTCTTCAACGACGACCTCCTCGGCCTGTCGTCCGTCTCTATCATCGGCGGCATCTCGTTTTGCAACATCTCAGCTAGAGGGCAGCGGCCTGTAGGATGGCGAACGCCGCGACTCCCGTCACGATGCACCAGACGAGCGACTTGGTTTTGATCCCGACTGCCGCAACGATGCCAACGGCGGGGCGAAGCTGGGTTCGAAGCTGCGAGTATTCGCCCTGCATCCTCACCGCAACGGGCGGTGGCGGAATTGTCGCGATGTGTTGCTACAATTGTCGCTGCTAGATGGTGGAGCGCAACGGCGGTTGCGAGGATAGTCTTGCGCTGAGCCCGATGGCCAAAGGGGTGAAAGCATCCCATGACGGCTGCCGTCGGGCCCCGGAATATCAGCGCTACAAGGAGGCTTTCATTATGGATGACGCGACGACGCAGCTAGCCGATCGTCTGCTCGACCTTCGCCGCAAGGCCGGCTATTCGCAGGAGCAGCTGGCGGACCTGCTTGGGGTTTCCCGTCAGGCCATCTCGAAGTGGGAGGGTGCCCAGGGCCGCCCCGAAGTCGACAACGTGGTCAAGCTCGCGCAGATCTACCGTGTGAGCACAGACTTCATCCTCACGGGCTCGGCGAGCGTCCCGTCGGTGTGCGGACGCCCTCGGCGCCCGCCCCGCGCGAGCTGTCGCGTGAGTACCGCTTCGCCCTCAGTGCCCTCATGGTCATCACGGGCACTGCGGTTGTGTTCCTGCTGATCGTCGTTATCCTGACCATCCTGTCCACGATACTCACCTCGGGTGCCGACATCCCCGGCTGGAAGTAGCCGCTGGCCGAGGCTCGTATTCACTATCAACTGATGAGACGCGTGCAAGGTAACTTGGCGCTTGTCCGATGCGCCCTTTCTTGCAGGGTGCAGGGCTCGTGCGCTTTGGCCTTGCATGCTCACGGGCGGATTGGCAAAAGGAGCAGAAGAATTATGGGCATCCTCGTTGAGGCGTGTGGCGTATGCAAAAGTTATAAGCATGGAAATCTGAACACCGAGGTTCTTCGCCACGTTGATATGAATGTGTTGGCAGGTGAGATGGTATCCATCGTGGGACCATCCGGTTCGGGCAAGTCGACGCTGCTGCACTGTCTGGCGGGGCTTGAGGTCCCCGATGCGGGCGAGATTCATCTTATGGGCGTGGATGTCGTGCGAGCGAGGCGCGGCGAGCGCGCGAAGGTCAGGGCTCGACATGTCGGGTTCGTGTTCCAGCAGTACAATCTCATGCCCTCGCTCTCCGTGGGTGAGAACGTCTCACTGCCTGCGCGTTTTGCCGGTCGCATGGTGAGCGGGAAGGATGTGTGCGATCTCTTGGAGAGGGTCGGTATGGGAGGGAAGGAGCATGCCCGTCCAGCCGAGTTGTCCGGCGGCGAGGCGCAGCGCGTGTCGCTCGCCCGGGCTATCGCTTCCTGTCCGGACATCGTGTTCGCCGATGAACCCACCGACGCCCTCGACACGGCGAACGGGAACGCGGTCCTCGACATACTGCGAGCCATGGCGGATGGGGAGAGCCGGGCCGTCGTCGTGGTGACGCACGATCTTGAGGCGGCCGCTCGTGCCGATCGGGTGTTTGTAATGCGTGACGGGAAGATCGTCCACATGATGACTCGTCCTGCGTCGCGGGAAATCCTCACCGCGATGGAGGCGGTTGGGGAGCGCGATACCGATGAGGGGGCGATGTTGCGATGATCCGTCTGCTTGTGGGTGATGTTCGGGAGCATTGGCATGTGTGGTTCGGTGTGCTCGCCGTTGCTACCGCATTTGGCTATATGGGAGGTTGGTTCGCATCGTTTTCCGCAACGGCGGCCGCGGACCCGATGGTCTCGACTTCTTTCTTCTTTAGAAGCGCCGCCCAGGCGATTCTCATGTTCTCGGCGATTGCCGGATGCGTCGTTCTCTCCTCAACGGCTCGGGGAAGCGTCGTCTCGTTGCGGCGAACCTACGCCCTGTGGCAGGTGATCAACATTCCTCCGGTTGTGGTGGGCTTTGCCGTCATCGTTCAAATTGCACTCGTGGGGGTCTTCGGTTCGTGCTTGGGCTTGGCCTTGTGCTGGGCAAGCTCATCCACCGTGTTCAGCGCTCTGTTCATGGATATCGACTTGTTCGAAGGGGTGCGGCTTCTGCCGGGATTTTCCCTCTGCCCTGCGGTTCTGGGTGTGTCGCTATTCGTGTCGGTACTCGGCGGGACGCGCGCCGCAAGGGCGGCGGCGTGTACGCCGCCCGTGATGGCTTTGCGTGACGAGTGGTCGGTCGAGGGCGCATCCGAGCGCATGATGCCGCTGCGCTGGCTTGCCGCCCTTGCCGCATGCGCCGCTGCCGCATGGTGTGTGTCCACGGTTGACCCCGTCTTGGCCCCTGTCGATTTCGGTCAGAGCACCTGGCTCGTCTTTTTGCCTATTGCAATCCCGGCGCTAATTACGGCTCTCGCCCCTGTACTTTTGCCGAGGATCCTGCGAGCGGCGACGTGTCCGTTGTCGCGCTGGACGGCGTGGCTTCTCGCGCGCAGGAGCGCTCAGCACGGCTTGACACAGAGCTTGTCGATTGAGACATCCCTCGTGGTTGCCATGGGCGTCGTTGCGGGTTTCTATTCGATGATGAGCCTGATGGAGCAGTATGCCACGGCATACGACTTGCCGATTGGGAGCGGATTCGGTCTCGACCCGCGCCTCGCGTGCGTAATGTTCGCGGGGCCGGTTATCTTGGCGGCCGTGGGGTCGTGCGCAAACGTGGCTCTCGCCCTGCGTGTGCGGGAGCGTGACGCATCGTTGCTGGAGGTGCTGGGCGCCACCCCACGCCAAGTCTGTGTCGTCTCGGTTCTCGAGGCGTATATGCATGTGGTGACAGCAGGCTCAGCTGCATTACTTGCGGTTGTGCTTTCCAACATGATCGCGGCCCATGCGTTGGGCTTGGGTGCTGGGAGCGCGATGCTGTCCGTGCGTTTTGTCCCTGCCGTCCTCATCGCCGTCGCAGGTTTCGTCGTGCTGGTCGTAGCAGGGCTGATGCCGGTGCTGCGCATGATCAGGACCGCACCGGTGCGGTTTCTCAATGAGTGACAGAATTTGCGAGTGAGCTGATTGAGCGGGCGTTTCTTCTATCGAGCCTCTGTATGAGTTTTGTTCAACTTGTTAAACCTTGTTCAACTTGTTAAACTTTGTTCAACTTGTTAAACTTCTTTGACCGCAGAGGGTGATGTGCGGTGGTGCGCGTTAATCCGTTCAAGCCGACGGCTGGAATGAATCCACCTGAACTTATCGGTCGAGATGAGATTCTCGACGACTTTACCGAAGCGCTTGAAAACGGCCCCGGAGCTCCTGACAGATTACTTCGCGTTTCCGGGGTCCGTGGCGTGGGTAAGACCGTGCTCCTTAACGCATTTGGAGACATCGCGCGCGAGCATGGGTTCCATGTTGTTGACGTCGCCGCGAACGCGGGCTTTTGCGATCGCATTCTCGGTGCCCTCTCGCGGAATCGCGAAGTGTCCTCGCTGTCGATATCCCCTTCTATATTGGGCGTGAGCTTGGGTTCCGTCGAGATATCCAAGTCGGCGACGCAGCTGGGGGAAGCCATGTACGAGGCTTCGCGCAACGGTGGTCTCTTGATCACGCTCGATGAAATTCAAGATGCGCCGCTCGATGAGATGCGCGAGCTTGGTAACGAGATCCAGCTGCTGGTGCGCCAGGGTGCGAACGTCGCCTTTGCATTCGCGGGTCTTCCCGCTTCGGTCGACGGTGTCGTGGTGGACGCGACCCTGACGTTTCTACAGCGGGCCAAGCATGTCGAGCTCAAGCGCCTTATGGACTTTGAGGTCGGAGATTCGTTTGAGGACACGATGGTGCGCGCGGGTAAATCTGTTGCGCCTGGGGTGTCCGGTGTGCTCACGGCCGCCGCTGCCGGCTATCCCTTCATGGTCCAGCTTGTCGGATATTACACCTGGCAGTCAGCTTCGCGCCGCGGTTCTGATGCGGTTGAGCTGCTCGATGCGCAAAAGGGCATCGCGACGGCGCGCAAGAGCTTCGATAACATGGTGATCGAGCCGGCGCTCAGGCGCGTCTCGGGCAAGCAGTTCGAGTACCTTGCGGCCATGGCGCGATGTGGGTCTGGCCCCGTGGCGTCTGGCGATATCGCGCGCGAGATGGGGGTCGACCCCACGTCCGTGAGCACCTATCGTCGCCGCCTCGTAGATGCGGCGCTCATCGAGGCTCCGTCGTACGGTGTGGTTAGCTTTGCGATCCCCTATATGCGCGAATACCTGTTCGAACACGTGAGGGAGTAGGGCTGGCCTGCTGTTATCGCTGCATGTGCGCGTAGAGGGCGAGCGCGATGACGCCGGTGATTCCCGAAAAAGACGAGCGCCGGCAGGACGAGTGTATGCAGGGCGGTTGCGCTGCTTATGTGCATCCAGAGCCCGGCGTGAATCGGCAATATCATCGTTGGGAACGAGAGCTGCGCCACGCAGGCGGCGATGAAGCCGACCGCCATGACTCCGAACGCCGCAGCGCGGTTGGGGATGAGGCGGTACAGCGCGAGCGCGCAGGCGATGAATGATTCGTTGACGGCCAAGGCGAGTGCAAGTCGGGGCGCGAGCGACGCGAGGACTGCCCCGAGGAGGTTCGCCTGCCCTGCCCGCAGGCTCAGCGCGATTGCAATCGCGACGACGGTGGCGGCGTAGAGGGCCTGTACGGGAAGTGATGCGGTGAGAAGGTCGCCAACTGCCAGTCGCCAAGGCGATGTGCCGCGCGCCCGCGAGACCGCTCGGGCGTCCGTCGCATAGAGGGCCCCGCAAAGGCGTCCGCATACCGCCAGCGTAGTGAACGGCAGGAATGCCGTTCCGGCAAGTGCCGAGCACGTAAGCGCCTCGACAGCCGTTGCCTCGGCATTCATGGTCCAATATGCGGGGTCGGGCGCAAAACCGATACCCGAATCCTCGGTGAGGGCGAACATCCACGAGCCGCTGCTGGCGAACAGAAAGACGAGGCATGTAATCGCAGTTCCGGCGAGTGCCAGAAGCCCAAGATGAGCTCGCACGCCCACAAGGAGCGACGCCGTCGTAACGCGGGGGTGCTGGGCGGGGGCGCGTCGCGGGCCGGTGGGTTTGGGGGCCGAGTTGCCCCGCGCCCCGGCGGCTTTGGCGAGCGCGTTGCGATCGGGAGAGACACCATGATTGAGGAACGCGAGATTCCGTGCGGACGGGCATTGCTTTTCGTAATTCATCGACACGCCTCCTGGCAATTGCAAATCGCATACGTAAGTATCGAGGCGACGACACAAATGCCTGCGCCTACAGCCGCGCCCGCCGCAAGCGAAGCCTCGGATATGTTGAGCGAGCACGTGTGCATGAGCCGGACAGTGGGGCTCATCCAAACGACCATCGGCGTGCTTCCCGCGATGTACGCCCTTGGGTATGCAAGTAGCGGGCCGATGCTGATCAACAGGGACAGGAAGAGTGCGAGAAGGGGCATTCTGCAGACGGCGGCAATGAGGGCGGATGCCAGGTGGATCGCGCACAGGAGCAGGCAGTTCGTTAGTGTAATGGCAAGCGCCGTGCCCCATGTGGCTTCGGTGAGCGGCGGCCCGAACGTCAAGGTTTTGAGCGTAAAAGCGACTGCGCATGACAGGAAATATGCAAGCGAGAGCGCAATCGTCTGCGGTATCACCCGTGCAAGGGCGGCCGCGCCTCCCGGCACGCCTTTCGCCTGGGAGAGTTGGGCCGTCGTCTCGGCGGTGCCGACTCCGACAGCGGTGACGCCCATGATTGCCGCGGCTGGGATCCACGCGATCGTGTAGACGAGCGACGCGCGGAGGACGGATTCCGCCACGTGACCAGGGACGATGACATCGCCGACGAATCCGATGGTGGTCCCCACGGCCGCATTCGGGTCTCCCGCCACCATGAAGAGCGGTCCGTTGTCAGGGTTCAAGATGGTTGCGATGCAGGTGATCAGGCAGAGAGCGGCAAGGGGGATCAGCCGATCGATGCGGCAGGCGAGGAAGAATCCGCCGGTAAGAGATCGCATAAGTGCCGACGGGGCTCCCGAGCGCTTCTTCGTCTGACATCCAAAGCGCCACTTGCGGCGATGCGTGTATGGGGCGTTACTGGACATCGCAATCATCTCCCGATGTCGAGATAGGTTTCGAGGGGCGTCTGAGGTGCTGCGGGGCCGCCTCGCCGCGGCACGGCCCGTTATGATGGCCCATCATGATGCGCGTATAGAGCTTCTCCAGATCGCCGCCGCTCAACCTTTCGATATCGCCTGCGGTCAGCTCCGCCATGAGCTTGCCACCGCTTAGGATGACGTAATCGGTCGCCGTCTGATGAAGCTCGGCGAGGTTGTGGCTCGATATAAGCACCGTGGTACCGCGCTCGCGGTTGAGTCGCTTGATGAGTTCGCGGATCTCGATGGTGCCGAGCGGATCGAGCCCGTTGGTCGGCTCGTCGAGCACGAGCATGCGCGGCTGCCCTAAAAGGGCGATGCCTAAGTCGAGGCGTTTGCGCATGCCCAGGGAGAAGCTGCGGGCACGCTTGTTACCTGCATCCGCAAGCCCAATCATATCGAGGATGCGCGGAATCTGTCGCTGGTCCAGCCCCCATTCGAGACAGCGCGCCTTGAGGTTGTCGGCAGCGCTGAGCAGCGGATAGCTTGCGCTCGAATCCGGGACGTAGCCGATGTTCGACCGCGCGTTCCGCAGGCCAGCTGACCCCCGTTGTCCTATGAGCTCCACGGTGCCGCTCGTCGGCTTGCTCAAGCCCATGACGATGCGAATGAGCGTCGATTTCCCCGCGCCGTTCTCGCCGATGAGGCCATAGATGCGCCCTTCTTCGAGCGAGAGGTCGATGGGGCCCAAAACGGTGTTCGAACGGTAGAGTTTAGTGATGCCAACAAGGCGCAGTGCCGCGTGCGACATGGGTGCCTCCAATGGGACGCGTTTGGATTGGGTTGTATTTCGCCGCCGCCCTAACCACCTCAATTTAGGGACAGTCCCTCAATTGAGGCACCCAAATTGAGGTGAGGGGTGATTCCTATTTCGAGGTGAAGTTGATCTGGATGTCGCCCAGGTTGCTGGTGACGCCGATGGTGCGCGCCGCATCGTCGGCACCCCGCGGTGCCACGATGTCTCCCTGGGTGGTGTGGGCGTCGATATGATAGGAGTTCTCTGCCCCCAGATATGACAGGTAGACGTCCCCGTTCGCACTCTCAATCCGACTCGCGGTGATGTCGAGCCTCTGTGCCGAGATGTCCCCGTTCACGGATTCGCACAGCAAGTCATCCTGCAGTGCCATGTCCACCAGCATGATGTCGCCGTTTTCGTTTACGACCTGGGCCTTGCGTGCCGCAGCACCTCCAAGCGAGATGTTGCCGTTGAAGTTGGTCGCGAGGACCGCCTCGGCTTCGACGCCGGAGAGCAGGGTGTCGCCGTTCTCGTTTATCGCGTCGAGCTTGGCGGCAGAGACATTCTTCGCCACGACGTCCCCGTTACTGTTGGAAGCTCGCAGCCCGGCGAGCCCGTGCACGTTAGTCGCAACGACATCGCCCGAATCGGAGTGCACCTCGATCTCGCCGGTAAACGAGGCTGGCACGCGAACCACGGTCGTGGTGTCGTCGACGCCGCCGGCCTCGGCAGGGGAGAGGTCGATCATGACGCCCTCCATGGGCTGCGAGTCGACGTCGATTTTGAGCACGCCATCTGTGTCCTCGACGGAGACACTCTGGCAGTTTCCCGTCCAGTACTCGAGCTCTATGGCATCGCCGTCGGCGGGTTCGAGGAGAACGTTCTCGAATTCTGATGTGATGACGATGCTCTTGTGCGGCGAGGTTGCTTCGTCCTCGAGCGCGCTCACCGTTTGATGCCAGTCGTAGTTCACGGTGGACAGGCGGGCCGTATCGAATCCGGCCACCGCCCATGCGCCGCACGAGAGCGCGGTGCCGGTCCCGATGAGCGCCGCGGCGGTGATGAGGATGATCTTGGGGGCCTTACGCATTGCGGGCGCCTCCTTCCGGGAGGGTGGCGTGGTTGGAGGGAGTGTTCTCGGCATGGTCGGGCGTGTTCGGGGTGCCGCTGGCCTTCACCCGATTGGGCGTCTCGCCGTTATCGCCTTTACCGGACACGCGTACGAACAGGCTCGCGATCCAGCGCGCGAAGGTACGCGTTGCCTGGAAGAGCAGCTTGCTGGCCCAGAACACGGCGAAGGAGGCGACGAGTCCGAAGCCGCTCGACACGAGCGAGAGGCCGAATACGAACACGCCGGGCAGCGGCATCCCGCCGCCCACGGTCGAGGCAAGGGCGGCAAGCCCCGCGAAGGGCATGAGCACGAGGACCGCGTCGACGGCCCACAACGCGGCGATGACTGCCCAAATCGCGACGTACACGGCGAGCGCGGCCGCCGCGAGCGCGAGCACGATGGGTATCCAGATGGGAGAGAACACGGCGAGCAGCACGATGTTGAGGGTGCGGTTGCCGGTGTTCGCGCGGGCGATGGCGCGAGGGATGGGCGGGGTCTCCGCGGCGATCTGCGCCGCGATCTCGTCGACCGGACCCAGGCCTGCCAACGCCTCGGCTTCGGAAAGGCCATCTTCCATGCGATCGCTGATGGCTTCGTCGTAGAACGCGAGCGCCTGCTCGACTTCGGCGTGCGGGAGCTTGCCCAGCGCCCGCTCCAGCTCGGAGAGGAATTCCTGCTTGGTCATCGTTGTGCACCTCGCTTTGCAAAGTCATAGATCGACATGATGTCCGCCTGCTCGGATAGGAATTCGGCGATGCGCTCCTCGCCGGTCGGCGTGAGTCGGTAGTACTTTCGCAGTCGCCCGTTGTGCTCCACGGAGTAGGCGGTCAGGCACTCGGCCTTCTCGAGGCGCTTGAGTAGCGGGTAGAGCGTCGACTCGGTGAGGCCCAGGATGTCGGGCACGTCCTTTACGATCTGATAGCCGTAGGAGTCCCGTCCCTGGAGCGACGCGAGCACGCATATCTCGAGGAAGCCGCGTTTCATCTGAGCATCCATGATACCTCCCTTCGACCGATACTGTACGGCGCATAGTATAAGGCGTCAACTACCTAATTTAGAGGGCAAGCAAAACGCTGCACAAGTTGCTGCAAAAATCCCTCAGAGTAAAACGCGATAAAAGATATCGCATATATTTGTCGTAGTGAGCTATTCGCCAACTGGGGTTTTAGGTGGGGTGCTGCCCTCGAAAAATCGCTTGTGAGACAACACTATTGCTGTAAGGGAATTATGCAGCATGTGAAGGTTGGAACAACTGCCGCTGTCGGGGCGCATCGCTGTGATTCTTGTGAAAGTCCCGTGCGGTGCCTTGAGGGGGGTGAGGGTATACAAGATATACCGGCGGAAATCGAGAAAGGGGTCAATCATGGGAGCGTATGATTGGACGTCCGGACTCATTACCTTTGGTACTCAGCTCGCTCCGGGAATCATCGCCGTGGGACTCGCCTTGATGGCGGCCCTCGCTGCGCGGACGAAGGCGATGCCCGCGCTTGTGTTCGCCAGCGGCCTGAGTACCGCGCTCTCCCTGGTGGGGGTTCTTATGGGGCTGCAACAATACGCACACGCTCTCGAGGCCTCGTCCTTTTACGACACGATTGACGCCTATGTACTTTGCGCGATCACCCTGGTCGTGTTGACGTACGGCCTTGATGCCATTGCGCTCGTGCGTGGGCGTTCTCAAGGGAAGACCGTTTAGCTGGGCAGAAACGGTCGCATAGCTGAATGAACCTACCATTCGCAGCGTTTCCAGTTGTTCAAAGTATCAGATAGAGACTCTGCCCGCGCCACGCACCCATACGCGGTCGTAGTCGCGAAGCATCAGGATTGCGAATGTCAGACCAAGTGCGAGGGGAGCCGCCGCATCGTCCACGATCTCGATTCCGTATGCAGACCGGTTGAGGGCCCGCCGCACGCTGACGCGGGCGATTATGCTGCCGTTCCTTTGTATCGAGAACTCGTCCCCCATGAGGTTGCCGTCCACGCCGACGACGCCGCCGTCGAACCGTATGACGTCTTTGTAGCCGTTGTCGATGCGAGTCTCGCGCCGGAGCTGGACTCGGTCGAATCCTTTCATGCGTACCTGGAAGACGGGGTGCTGGAGGGCGTGTTTGCGCGTGATAGATCCCACTTTGCATCCGTGTTCATCCAAGATGTGGTAAAGACCGCGGCTGAACAGCGTTGCGACACGTACCAGGCGATACGCGAGTCCGTATGGGTCGGTGACATCGGCGTCTCCGAACTTGCCGTGCGCGGGCCCGCCCGTCGAGCGGAGTCCGAAGAGGTTCAGAATAGTCGCATGGTTTCGGCTGTCGGGCTGTTCGCCCCCAATGTCTGACGCCTCTCCTGCGATAATGAGGTGGTTCTTGTCGCGTTCGAGCACCTGGGCCATCACCTGCTCATCGCCCTTCACAATTTCGTCGAGAGAGCGCCCGAAGAGCGCGCCCATCAGCACGAGGCTTTGAATGTCAGGTGTGGTATCGCCTCGTTCCCAGTTGCTTACGGTGTTTCTTGACACCCAGATGGCGTCGGCGAGATCGGCTTGCGACATCCCGAGCTGCTTGCGGCATAGTTTGATCTGTTCCGAGAGAATCATCTACGCTCCCTTCGTCGGATTCGAACATGTTTGTCCTTTTCCAAGTTCACCTTACCGCCGTAAGATGGTTTGTGCTGCCAAATCTCTTGTGCATTGCCTTTAGTTGAGTCTTTTTCGTATTCAATTTTGAACTCGCGAAGTACAGCGGGCTTCCCGTGCGGCAAAAGCACAGGTGAAGGTGCATCTTATGTTGGGGCTACTCGCCATTATCCGATTTGAATACGAAAAAGCTCAAGAAGCCAAGCCGACCTAGACGTGGAGGCTGGCTACGCGGGCAAAGGTGATGTCGAAGTCCGGGTGTTTCGATGAAAAGTCCTGCGTGGTTCGGAATGGGAAATGGCGGGCGCCAAAATGGGTGCCCGCCGTCTTCATACTGTTAGGCTTTCCCGGTCAAAGGGTGCCGTCTCTACTGGATGGGGACCGTCAGATCGCCGACGGTGATGCTGGCTATGTCATCGACATCGCGGATCTGGTCGAAAAGGCGGGTCTTCTGCACGACGGTTTTGCCGTCCTCCCGCCAGGACCCGTAGCCGCTGCCGATTTCCTCGGTGGTGCCGTCGGTGAAGGTCACGCTGAAGTTGCCGTAGCCGGCACGGCTCTCGGAATTGGTCTCGAGGCCGGTGGGCTCGGAAGGCCCGTCCACGGCGTCGACCGTGTAGGTGATGGTCGCGCCGAGTGGGGATATTGCGAGCTCATCCACGACAGCGTTGTGGCCGTTCACGGTGAAGCTCTGCCCCGCGGGCAGGTCGACAGACAGGTCGTCGTAGTCGATCTTGAACGACATGTTCCAGTCACCGGTGGCGATGGTCTCAACCGGTAGGTCCCTCTGTCCGTCTGCGCTCGTGGGCATGTAGAGGAGCTTGATGGCGTCGAAGTGCAGCGTCTCGCCCGAGAGCGAGGCGTCGGTGCCGGTGAGGCTCATCATCTCCATGAGCTGGATGGCGTTGTCCGAGGGGTCTGCGTCGAAAGTGTAGGCGCCGCCGTGGCCGCCTTGCACGCCAAGGCGCAGAGCGGTCAGCGCGTTGATGTTGCCGCCTCCCTCGAGGAAGAGGTTGTAGTGCCCGTTCTCGTTCATCGTGATCTCATCGAACGCCGTCCCGTCGTCCTTCTCGATGGTGTAGACCACCGCGTAGGCGTGGCGCATGCCGATGATTGCGTCGGCCGTGATGGTGATGCCGTTGCTCGTGCAGCTCGCGCCGATTGGTCGGCCGATGCGGTCGATGAGCTCGGTCTGCGCGGGGCCCGCGCCGAAGACCGCGGCGAGGGAGTCCGCCGCACGGGCGAGCGTCCCCGTGGCGTACGCGGTGCCGCCGCCAACCGTGAGCAGGGCGGCGATGCCGAGTGCCGCGGCGATGCGGCGTACTTTGGAGCAGCGAGCAAAGGGGTGGGCCTGCCGGCGACCCGTCGCGATGCGGGAGGCTGATCGGCTCGGTCGACGGGGAGTTCCAGGATCTCGGCGGGAGCGGCTTCGCCGGTGTCCTCGGCTGAGGTGCTCGGCGCGGTCTCGTGCGTGGTGGGGATCCCAATGGGGACTGCGTTTGCCGCTTCGATGAGTCGCGCCGTCATGCGCGCCTTCTGCTCGCCGGTAAAGGAGAGCTGGTCAAGGTCGGATCGATAGGAGATGGAATCAAAAGTCGAGCTCATGTCGAACTCCTTCCAGGGCGGTGCGAAGTTTGGACCGGCCGCGGCTGAGTCGCGTTGCCACGGCCGATTCGGATGCGTGGACGATGGCGGCGATCTGCTTGATGGAATACCCTTCGTAGTAGTGGAGGTAGATCGCCTCGCGGTATTCCAGGGGCAGGGCCATGACGCGTTCCAGGACGCCTTCCGCGCGGGCCTCGAGCTCGTGTTCCGTGGCTCGCCGCGGCGCGGCGGGCTCGCTGATCTCGTCGAGCGCCACGGTGTCGCGTCCGGTCTGGCGCTTCAGGAGGTCTTTCGCGGCGTTGATGGCGACGCGGATGATCCACGCGCGCTCGTGCTCGGCGGAGTCGAAGCCCTTCGTGCGGCCGAGGGCTTTAAGAAGGACCTCTTGGCAGATGTCCTCGGCATCCTGCGTGTTGTGCAGATAGGTGTAGCTCACGCGGAGTATCGTGTCGGCATACGTCGCCACGAGTCGGTTCGCCTCTGCTTCGATCAGGCGGCTCGTCGGCTCGCCTGCCGTCTGCGGCGGCCGTTCGAGCGTTTCGCCTGCCCGTCGCGCGGCCGATGCACTCCAAGCTCCCATGTCCTCACCTCGCTTTCTCGGGTGGTTTCGATGTGCGAGGGACCGGTTTGCGATATCTCCCTCTATCAACAATACGTGAGTGCGTCGGAAAGTTGGCATAATTGGCTTGAACATTTGCCTTGCTGCCGTTTCGCGCAGGCCGACCCCTCCGCGCCCTTTACCGAACCTCCGCCAGTGGGTTGTTCTGCCCTGTGTAGATTCGTCTGAATTATCGGCCCGGGGACGGACTGGGTTGCATCGACGTGAGCGAGGAAGCATGGGACGTTTCACCACCGCGAGGGACCGCAAACAGGGCGCCGTCGCCATCATCGGCTGCGTCTTCCTCTTCACCGCTTTCGGCGTCCTCGTCTACGGCCGCTTCGCCGCGAGCGTCGGGGCTTTCGCGCTGTACAACCGCGCGTCGGTCGGTGTCGGGTTCATCCTCTTCGGCATCTCCATGCTCTGCTTCACGCCCATGGTCTACCTGCAGCGCATGCACCGCAGGCGTATCGACCCTGCCGTTCTCGCCCGCGAGCTTAAGGGCATTCTGCTCGGCTTCCTCTGCTACGTGGTGCCGTTCTTCCTCGCCATGGGCGCGCTATCCTCGGCCGACACCACGGGGGTGTTCGGGCTCGCGCTCATGGTCGCCTTCGGCGCGATCCCCTTCGTCTACCGCCGCCATCGCAAAAAGGACCCCATCTCCTACAAACACACCGGGTCCGCCGCGATCGTGGCGTTCTGCGGCGTGTTCGCCGTCATCTCGATCGTCGGCGGCGCTTTCTCGTGCAGCGAGATGCTCGACGATCTCAACGGCGGCTGGAAGCAGGAGCGCTTCGCCTTCTACGAGGCCGAGATCAACAAGCCGAGCGGCCGCGGGGCGGCGCTGTCGCCCACCACGTTCGAGGTGTCGCTCTACAAGGACGGAGAGTCGGTGGCGAATCACCATGTGGATGCGCGCCTCAGCGTGAACGCCGCCGATTGGCCAGAGGTCGCGCTCGTCCTCGACGAGCCGATGGCCGAAGTCCGCTGGTATCCCAAGACCCGCACCCTCGTGGGGGCGAGCGACGTGGACGGCCCCGCCACCGCGGGCGACCCGATAGGGTAGGGGTGGCCATGGAGCATGTGACTAAGAGAGAGGCTCCTATGGCGGAGTCTCTTCACGCCCGGTTGACGCTCAGAAGTCGCTGTCCGGCGGGGCCGGTTATCGCTGCGCATCAACGGCGCCGTCGTCCGATCCGCTCGTCCGGGCGCTGTACGGCCCGGGGCTGCGGTGCGCCCTGCTCATGGCCCCGGTCATGGCGTTGAGCGTCGGCATCGCCCTGATGCTGATGGGCATGGCCGTCCTGGCGGTCGTCGCGCTCGTCGTCGCCATCGTGTTGACGGTGCGCGAGCTGCGTCGAGCGAGCGACGGTTCGCCCGCTCGCACCGGGATGATCGCACTCATCTCCGCGCTGTACCTGCTGAGCGTTCCGTATCTCGTATTCTTCGCGTGGTTCTGGTTCGTCGACTAGGGGATGGAGGGTCCCCGTGATCCTGTTTTGTATCGCGCATATGGACGAAAGCGTTCGCCAAGGCATCGTTGCGGCGCGTTATACGGAGATGGAGCTGGAAGGCATTCGCTGCCAGTTGCGCCGACAGGTTGAGGAGCGCACAAAGGCGACGGCCGGCGTGCTGGCGCTCTTCGCCGCTTTCGACGCGATGCTGCTCATGACGAAGACGGCGCCCTTCGTGCTCGCGGCGATGCTCGTGGTCGAAGGTGTTGCCCTCTATGCCGCTTGGTACCTGCAGGCGGGCCGCCTGAAGAGCCAGTACAACGCGGCGCTTCGCCGTGGGTACCCCCGTCTCGAATGCATGAGGATGTGAGGGCTGGGTGCTTTGGGGAACGTTGCCCGTGCCGGTGGCGCAGCGATGCGGCGTGCACGGCGATGCGGCGCCCCGCGCGCCCGCGAATGATCACGGCGGCTTGAACGTCGCAGCTTGTAGGAGGAGATGACCGCCATGAGCAACCTTCCGACCGCGCCCGCCCGGACGCCCGGAGCCCAACCGTATCGACAGCGTGGCTCCGACGGGGGATGGGCGCTCCGCGTACTGGGGCCTGGATGCGCAGGGGACCGTGGCCGCGTACCTCAAGCGGCTGCGCTCGATCAGCATGCAGCTCATCGTCGTGCTCCTTGCCAACCTGGTCGTGATGCTCTGGGCCGTCCGTCTCGAGCGCTATGTGCTCTATCTGGTTGCTCTCGCCCTGACGCTCGTGGCCGCCTTCGTGACCCGCCTGCGCAAGGTAAAGTTGTTCACCGGCCTTTCCGAGGTCGTCTCTCAGGATTGCGACCCCGCCCGTTATCGCGCGGCGCTCGATGCGCTCGCCGAGCGCGACCGCTTCGGCCGCTCCGCCAACACCATCGCCATCGAGCTCGCGTACTGCGACTACCTTGAGCTCGACAGCGCCGGCGCCCTGCGCCGCCTCGAGTCCGTCACCTTCAAGCGCGCGAGCAACCCGTGGTGGTTCCGAGCGATGCAGGTCGAGTTCATGGCGCGTTTGGACATGGGCGACAACGCGGGCGCTCGGGGCACGCTGGATCGGCTCTCGTCGTTCGCAAGAACTTCAAGGAGGGCACGCGCGACCGCGGCTTCGCCGATGAGCAGCTGCTGGATTACGACCTGCTGCTTCGACGCCCCGCCGAGCGCGACGCCGCGGACGCCGCCCGCATGCACGAGCGCATGATGCTGGCAACCTGCCATCAGCAGCGTGCGAATTGGCAACTCTATCTCGCCGAATACGAGTTATTGCACGGATCCGCCGATGAGGCGGCACGTCTTGCGAACGACCCTGCCCTCGAGCCGCTCACGCCCCGCATGGAGCGCTGCGCGCGAGGTCCTGTCGGGGCTGGAGGTGAGCGGGTGATGGAATATGCCGTCTTCAGGCTCGCGATGCGATCCTTGGTCTTCCTCGTCGCGTTTGCCCTTTGCGTCTCGCACCTCGTGCGCAAAAGGGACTTCATCGACGCTGTCTTCCGGAGCCCGAACGAGGTGAGGAAGAGCTTCAGCGGCAGGAACGACGTCCTGTTCCTGAGGGTCTTGAACATCATCCCGATGGTCGTGGCGGTCGCTACGGTGGGCTTCCTCGTCGCCGCCCTCCTCGACGTGCCCCGGATTATCGACGGGGATTACCTCAGGATCGAGGGCGTCGCGGTCGGCCGCGCGCACGGCGGGGCGGACGTGCCGAGCGAGCGCCGGGGCATCTCGGTGCGCGACGGCGAGACCGGAGAGGTCGTCGACCTCACGGTGTTCTCCGGCTATGTCGACGAGGGTGAGAGGCTCGCGGTGGAGTACCTGCCGCACACGGGCTACGGCGCGATCTTCGAGCGGGGCTGACGGATATTTGATATGTTCGCTGACCGCATCGAAAGAGATGCTTGCGGAAGAAGCAGGCGGGTTTCCACTTGCTTCATGCCCGAATGCTCGCCGACCTCATGTTGGCAGGGGCTCGCAATCCGGTCTCAGATGCTTAGATCATATTGTTCATCTAATTAAAAAGCGCAGGTGAGCCGCTCGATAAGTATTTTTACGGACGATTTCCGCTCCATGTGCTATAACCATCTGCAACATCTCCGGGGATGCATGTATCGAAGGAGGGACAATGGAGGTCGGAAACCGGATTCGTCGCGAGCGGCAGCGCCTTGGGATTTCTCAAGAGGAACTTTCTCGCCGCGCATATGTATCGCGCCCAACGCTTTCGCATTGGGAAACGGGCAGGACGCTCCCTGACGCGCAATCCCTGCTGGTTCTTTCCGAGATATTCGGAACGAGCATTGATGAGCTCGTGAAAGGGGATGTTGCGGAAATGGAAGAGATGGTCGATCGCGAAGCGCGGGTGGCCATAGGTAGGACGCTCGCGCTTGCCTGCGTTGCCGTAGGTGCGGGAGTCTGTCTTGTCGCGGTCTCTTTTACCGCGCGCTATCTGGTGGGGTCCGTCGCATTTTACTCGATGACGCTTTTGGGCATGGTGATGGGCTTTACGGTGATTGCACGGGCGGGCGAGAGGGCCGTATCCGCTGCATCCGCCGCCGGGGTGCTTGCCGAGTTGGCTGCGGGCAAGTGCGCCGCTGCGGATAAGGTCGTGCTTCGTGAGCGATTGGCCCATGAGATCGCGCGCGATGGCGTGCGCGACCCATACGCTCGCCTTGCATTGGGCGCAGCGTGTGCGGTAGATATCGCATGCATGCTCGTGTGGTTTGCGACACTTATCCGGCCTGGTTTATTTGCATGATGTCGCCGTGCCGCCGCACACGCATGCCTTGCGCTTGATCGGGGTCGCTATGATGGGCCTGGTTTATTTCGGAGGTCATTGGGGGCATCATCAATAGCCCCAGTCGACGACCTTCCATGGGGCGCCTTGCGAGGGCCTGGTCAGAACCCATTGCCAGCCCTCGTATCTGTCGTTCGGCGAGAAGCCCTCGTCAGCCGCCCGCCAGTCGGTCGTGAATTCGGATAGCACGACGATGCGGTCCCCAGTGCCCTTCTGCTTGTGCTCAGGAGTTTCGTCCAGATATTGAGCTTCAATCTCATCGTCATAGCGGAGTTCTTTGAGCGCGCAGCCCTTGAACCCCGATGCGAACTCCGACTCGATGGCGTCGAACGCGGCTTCGATGTCCTCTTTGGTGTAAAGGTCCGTTGCGTGTGCGATGTGCTTGGCTGATTGCACGTTCCCGCCAGATGGAAGGAGGAGTGCCATGAGGACGCCGAGGGCGACAAGTGCGCTTGCCGCTGCGATAAGGACTTTCTTCCTGTTCATGCACCCTCCTGTGAGCGATGGTTCGAAAGATTGGGCTTCGGGCTCAGTTGCACCTTGTGGCTAGATTATAGTTGGGCGAGGGGTTGGCTCGCGTTGATAGTCGCGCGAACTCGTTTGGAGTTTAATCCGCGGGGCTTTTGGATGCACGCGATTGAATCAAGTTGAATACAGGAGGCCCAGCGTATGCCGGAAATAACGAGAGATATCTACGTCGACGTGAACGCGCGTGCCATCGACGGGTGGAACGCAAAGGGTTGGGAGTGGGGTACGCCCTTGAGCCATGAGGAGTATCTCAAGGCTAGACAGGGCGAGTGGCGCATGCTGTTGACTCCCACCAAGCCCGTTCCGCCCGCATGGTATCCGAGCGACCTGTCTGGCCTGCGCGTGCTCGGGCTGGCAAGCGGCGGTGGTCAGCAGATGCCTATCTTTGCCGCCCTCGGGGCGCGATGCACCGTGTTCGATTACACGCCTAGTCAGCTGGAATCCGAGCGGATGGTCGCCGAGCGCGAGGGGTATGAGATCGAGATCGTTCGAGGCGACATGTCCCGTCCGCTTCCCTTTGCGGACGGGGAGTTCGACCTCATCTTCCATCCCGTCTCGAACTGTTACATAGAGGAGGTCAAGCCGCTTTGGCGCGAGTGCTATCGCATTCTGAAGCCTGGTGGTCGCCTGTTGGCGGGCATGGACAACGGCTTTGGATATGTGTTCGACTACCCAGCGGAGGAACGGGCGGTGTACAGCCTGCCGTTCAACCCGTTGAAGAATCCCGAGCACCTGGCGGCGCTCGATCCTGTTGAGGACGGCATTCTGTTCTCACATACGATGGAAGAGCAGATTCGCGGTCAGCTGCAAGCGGGTTTCCAGCTGATTGACTGTTATGAAGACACCTCTGGCAAGGGCCGCCTGCATGACCTGAACATCCCGACCTTCTGGGCGACCTACGCCGTGAAATCGCGTTAGGCGAATCGACCTAAACTGCTCTGGAAACTCATTGACAAGAACATATGTTCGATTATCATTAATTCAATGATGTTCGCGAGAGGGGATTGCGATGGCATTCGACTACAAGAAGGAATACAAGGAGTTCTACCTGCCGCCGAAGAAGCCGACGATCATCGAGGTCCCGGAGATGACGTTTTTGGCGGTTCGCGGCCACGGCGACCCCAACGAGGAGGGCGGGGCGTACAAGGACGCGCTCGAGGCGCTCTATGGCGTGGCGTACACCATCAAGATGTCCAAGAAGGGTGACCACCGCATCGAGGGATACTTCGACTTCGTGGTTCCGCCGCTGGAGGGCTTCTGGTGGCAGGACGGTGTGTTGGGCGTGGATTACGCTCACAAGGAGGATTTCAACTGGATCTCGGTCATTCGTGTTCCCGAGTTCGTGATGCGCGAGGACTTCGATTGGGCCGTTGCCGAGGCGACCGCCAAGAAGAAGCGCGACTTCTCGATGGTGGAGCTTCTCACCATCGAAGAGGGTCTCTGTGTCCAGTGTTTGCACGTGGGCGCTTATGACGACGAGCCGGTGACGGTTGAGGCCATGCGCGCGTTTGCCGAGGAAAACGGCTACATCGAGGATTTTAGTGACGAGCGCCTCCATCACGAGATCTACCTCAACGACGCTCGCCGCACCGCGCCCGAGAAGCTCAAGACTGTGATCCGGCATCCGGTTCGCAAGGCGCGAGGGCGGGTACAGCGGTGCTATAATTCGTCTATCGAAGATAAAAACACAGCGCCCGTCGGGTAGTCGGGCCGTGGGCGTTCGCCCGCCAGTAACCTGCCTCCTTGGTTGTCCCTTCTTCGCGTAGCCCTACATAGAAGGAGGTCGCGGCTATGCGGAAGTGGGAAGTCTCATCGACGCTGACGGTCTATCACAACGGTCAGTTTTGGGTGGGCGTGGTTGAGCATGTCGAACGGGGCGGGTTGAGCGTGGCGCGCGTGGTGTTTGGCGCGGAGCCATCGAACGAAGAAATCTATGCATGGGTGCTTGGGCATTGGGAGAGCCTGCAATTAAGCGAAGCCTGCGTACCCGTCGATTCGCGTTCGGAGCGCATGGCTGGCAATCCCAAGCGCCGTGCACGGGAGGTCGCGAAAGCCATGAAGGCACGCGGGACCTCGACAGCATCTCAGCTGGCCCTGGCGCGTGAGCGGGAGCGGACGAAAGGGGAGGCACGCTCCACCAGGCGGTTTTCGCATGAGCAGAACAAGCGTGAGCGGTGGGAGCTCCGCTGCGAGAAGCGCCGCCGGAAGCATCGCGGGAAATGACCGACGATTCCTGGTCTCTAGAAATAGAACAGTTCCTCGAATTTCTTGTCGAGCGCGATACAGAGGACAAGCGCAAGCTTCGCTGTGGGGTTGAACTGTCCCGTTTCGATCGAGCTGATGGTGTTTCGGGACACTCCCGTCATCTCGGCAAGCTGTGCCTGCGAGAGCCCCCGTTCTTTGCGAGCCGCTCTCAGCGAGTTCTTAAGGGTTAGCGATTCCTTCACGGCGGTATCAGTCCAACAGTGCGTAGGCGCATAGCAAGGCAGCGGCGCCGACGGTGTATGCGGCGGCTGTTATGAGCGTCCACCGCGACCTGCTTTTGCTCCATGTATAGGCATGAGCGGCGGCGAGGTACGCGAACAAGATGGCAAGCAGGTCGTACGGGTTTCCACCCTTCGCGAGCAAGCGGATAAAGAAGATTGCGGCAGCGGAGATTGCCATGGACACCGCTCCCCAGGTGCACGCCTTGTCGGTCACTCTGCGCTCCCGTTCGTCATGATGCTGGTTATCCATGCGGCTTCTTGCAAGGATTTCGCTCCTGTCCATGTTCATCCTCTATTGCCAAGTTTTATTGTCATTGACAGTATATCGATGCAAATAAAACTTGGAAGAATTTTCAAATGCAGGAATAGATGAATGGGGCGCGGCTACGCGTCCCCGCCGCTCCACCGGCGCAGCGTGGGGAGGATGGCGCCGAGCAGCGAGCGCATTCATCCACGGACCAATTCATGTATTCGGCCATGCGTGGGGCGCAGTCCTCGATCATCTCTTCCATCGTGGTTTCGTACGTGTAGGCGCCCTGGTCGTAGCACCAGCGGCAGAACTCGTCGGTCTCGGTTCCATCCGCTTCATGTCCGCGCTGGTCGGGTTCGGTGAACATCATGCCGCAGCTCTGGCAGTAGTGCTCGGGCATGTCGAGCAGGCGCGTCACGGGGACGTCGAGTTCGCGCGCAATGAGTTTGATCATGTCGATGCCGGGCTCGGTCGCTCCGGTCTCCCAACGGCTGACCGCCTGGCGCGTGATGTAAAGGCGCGCGGCGAGTTCCTCTTGGGTGAGGCCGCGTTCGCGTCGGGCTTGAGCCAGGGCGTCTTTAAGCAGGATCATGGCGGATCTCCTTTGATCGGGGCGTGGGCGGCGGGGTTTGATCCCGCCGCTTGCCTGCGATTATCCCGCGATTCGGCGCGCTGGTCGAGCAACGGGCTGTTGCTTGGAAGGAGGCGCGGATCAATGCTCGTGCTATGCCTTCCTTCTCGTGGCGCCAACCCCTACGATGGCGACGAGCAGGACGACGGGCGCGATCCGCACAAAGACCCATTCGAATCCATGGAGCATCGTTCCTGCCACCGCGTATTCCGGATTGGAGAAATCCCATTCGAGATACGAGCCGCCAATCGCCGCCAGTGCGATAAGGACAAGTGCCGTGATGGCGGCGATCGCGATGCAAAGGGCGTGCAGCGCACGGCGCTTGAATTCCTGTGCCCGTGCGAACTGGTCGTTCAGCACTTCGAGTTTTTCGGAGAGCGCTTGCAGGCCCTCGGGTTCGGATGCGGGTACGGTCTCGACCAGCAGCGTGCTCACCGGGGTTTCGAGCACCCCTCCGATGGCGACGAGCATCTCAGCGTCGGGCACCGAGAGCCCGCGTTCCCACTTCGAGACCGTCTGTCTCACCACGTTCAGCTTGAGCGCGAGCTCCTCTTGGGACAAACCTTTCGATTTCCTGAGTTCGCGGATGTTCTCGTTTAGCATAGGGAGCCCTTTCTCTCTCCCGGTTCCTACGTTACCGCAATGCTATCCGCAGATGGTCCGTTGCCACAAGCAACGGGATGTAACAGCGGGCCGTAGCAGTGCGATTACTTGAGGGCGTGCGCTGATGAGGGTGCAGCTTGCGAAAGCAGGAAAGGGTAGGCGTTTTTCGATTTGGAACCCGTTCTGTCATCATTGCGAGTGAGCAAAGATGAGCCTGCGGTTTCTTCGGCGCTTGTCTCATAATGACGGTATCGCTGAAAAACGGCACCAGGATCGCGAGGCCCGGTGCCGCCTAGAAACCCGCGAGTGGCGTGCGGGGGCGCCGAAAAAGCGGGTATACTAGTAGCGACTTGGGAGCGTACGCCCTCCTGGAGTAGAAGCAGTGGGGTGAAACCCGCACGAACAGCCGCTCCGGCACAGGGCGGCTGTTCCCTTGACTGGCGAGTTTCACCCCTGTATCGCTAGCGAGCGATAAGGAAAAGCAGCACGATCGATAGAACGAGCGCTGATGCCGCAATAAGCAGCGCGGTGATTTTCGCCATGGGAACCCTCCTAACCCCCTGCAAGGACTTGGAGGGCACCGCCCATGTCGCTAGGTCTAGTATACCATGAAATGGGAACATATGTTCTAGTTGGTAAGTGATTGCCCGTCTCGACGGCGTTGGGCGGTACGATTCCGCATTGCGTTTTTGCTGCGTCTTATCTCCTTGGCGAATTGGTGTGCAAGTTCCTACTGATTTGACGTTCCGGTCAATCTACCTGCGGTTTGCAACCGCAGGGTGCCTGCAAGTTGCGTAAAATGAAGCCTCAGGTTGGTGGTCATCGCCTCGCAGCAACCGTAGTGTGTAAGTCGCCGGCAGGAAAACACCGAACGCTGGGATGTCGGGGCGAGCCGTCGCAATGCGTTGGCATTGCACCACTCGAGCCGCCGTTCCCCAGCCAACGAGAGGACCCATCATGAGCTTTCGTACCAACCTGCAATATTTGCGCGCAGAGCGCCGCATGACCCAGGAGCAACTCGCTATGTTGCTCGGGGTGTCCCGCCAATCCGTCACCAAATGGGAGGCCGAGAAGTCCTACCCGGAGATGGACAAGCTCATCAAGATGTGCCAGATCTTCGAGTGCTCGCTGGACGATTTGGTGACCGGGGGATGTATCCCGTCACCGCATTCCCGTTGGGGAGAATCTGGACGGCAACTCGCCGGTGCGTGTGGCCACGGAGGGCGCCGTTGGCGATATGTCCGCCGGTCCGTTGACCGTCGCACCGCGGGATGCATCTCTTGGTGAACCTGCGGGACCTGCACGCGCACGTTCCTCCGCCGGTGTCTGTGCTATTCCCGCCGGTCTAGCTACGGATGTATGTGGTTACGACGAGCACATGGTCACCTTCGCGCGCAAAATCGCGATCGGCGTCGTGCTCTTTATCCTCGGCGCGGCGGCCGCAATCTTTACCGATGAGGTCATGCACTCGGACGGTATCGTCCTCCTCGCGACGTTCGCGTTCGTTGCCGCCGGCCTCGCGTTTACCATTCCTGCGGGCATGGACCACGCCGCATTTGCCAAGGCGCACCCCTACGTCGCTGATTTCTATACGGCGGAGGAGAAGGCGACTGCTCGGCGCCGCGCGTCGATCGCGATCGTGGCCGGCATCGCGGTGATTCTGCTCGGGGTTGCCGTGGCAGGTTTGTTCGAGGTCGAGTCTAACGTGCAGGTATACGGCGATTCGCTGATGATGGTGCTGGTCGCGCTCGGCGTCGGGATAATCGTCCACTGGGGTATGCTCTGGGGGCGCACGGACCTTGCGGACTACAACAAGGAATGGCTCGAGACCGTTGAGCTGAGCGATGACGAGCTGGCACGGCTCGACCAGCAGAGTCGCGAGGCGTACCTGCGCGCTAACAATCCCAGGCGTCGCGGCACCGCCGACCGCAAGGGGAAGGCCTGCATGGTGATCATGCTCGTCGCCACGATGGTGGCGCTGGTATGGCTTTTCGCCGCGTCCGCCATGGGTGCGTCCGAGGGCGTCTCCGGATTGTTCTGGCTTCCCTGGGTCGTTGGATGCCTGGGGAGCGGAATCGCCCTGGTCGTCATCGATGACGACGATGATGCCCAGGCCGAGGACGGACGTTGATTTTAATCGAAAACCTCGATTTCGAAACCTCGATTTCGCGCCTGCCCCTTATTTGAGGCGCGCCCCGCGACACCGAGCATGTGGTTGCCGCGGGCGCGTCCGTCTAGCTCAGCAGCCCCCATGTGGCAAAGCCGATCACGCCGCCGATGATCGCTGCGGCGAGGAAGGCCAGCAGGTCATACGCCAGTCGGTGCTTCGTCGGCCATGCGCGGCGGGGGAGTGCCCGCGGGTCGCGCTCGATGTCGGCCTCACCCTTCATGAACGCGAGGATCTCGCGGTAGGTCACTAGGTCGTTCTCGCGCTTGATGCGTTCCAGGACCGTCGCGACGAGAAGCGCGCCAACCGCCGGGGCAAACACCATCCCCGCTGCAAGGCCCGTGCCCCAAACCCTTTCCAGCCAAGTAAAGGCGGGCGACAGCAACAGGGCAAATGCCAAGACAAGTAGTGCGATCATGAGCAGGGCGAGCCGTACCATGCGCTTTCCCGCGAGCTTGCGGTCTCTCTCGACAGCCTCTTCCATAACGGTCACGTCTCCTTTCACGAGCGTGTCTATGGAGGTGTCGAACAGGACACTCAGCATGAGCAGGCTCTGGACGTCCGGATACGTCTTGTCCCGCTCCCAGTTGCTGATCGTCTGACGCGATACATAGAGTTTCTCGGCAAGTTGCTCTTGCGAGAGGCCCATCGCCTCGCGCCGCGTCTTGATCTGGTTGCTGATGTCCATCGTCACCTCCCGGTCGTGAAGAAGCGTCCCGCGATCACACCGCGTGCGCTATCGAATCTGTTGTATATGATACTCAGGAGCCTGCATGGGGCGCTGCAAAATCTGTTTTGCGCTATCGCTACCTGCGGAAATTAACGCTGCTTGAGGTGAAGCGAGGACTGACCGCACGAGGGAAGGGGCACCTTTGGATCGAGCGATCCATGTTGTGCGCGTATGCACTCGGTGGAATCTGACTTAGTAATTCCACTGAGAGACTTCGTGTACGTGACCTGAATTTTCTTCATGGTGTATGATTATATAATATAAGATATATACCTGCAGTATAGTGAGGAGGGGAGGCACGGTGCGTTCATATGACATCGTCCAAAAGGAGCAAGACCTCACGGCGCTTGAGTGGGGCGAGCGCGTCAATTCGTCGGGAACGGCGGGGACGTACCTCAAGGCACGTACGGGGCAGGGCGCGCGTGCCATCTACTACAAGCTGCCTCGGTACAACGGAATCGAGTTTGATGGACACGAGTGCATAAACGAACTCGTCGCGGCACGTCTGATGCGGCTCTTGGAAATCGATCACTTGGAATATCGCCTCATCCACGCGCGCGTTGTGGTTGATGGTCGAGAGCGGGAGGTCTGGCTCAACAGCTCCAAGAATTTCCGCAAGTCAAGAGAGCGCAAGCTGTCCCTCTCCGCATATGTGAGCCTCTACGGCGAGCAGGGCGCATCGCCTTATGAAGTGTGTCGCGCACACGGTTGGGAAGGGCAAATCAAGCAGATGATGCTCGTCGACTACCTTATTGCCAACCGCGACCGGCACGGCTCGAACATCGAGGTCATTTTGTCTCCCGACGGGTCGGCCAGGCTTGCGCCCATTTTCGACAACGGCCTGTCATTCGTCGCCCCCTTCGCGGGGCAGCGGGATGCTATCGAGGCGTTCGATCCACTCCGTCGCGTTGCCACGACGAACTACATCGGTTCGCGTTTCTTGGAGGACAATCTGCGCGATATCGCCCCGGTAGAGCTTACGCATGAGCTAAAGTTGGAAGATCGTGCCGCGCTGTTCGCCGGGTTGGAACATGCCGCCCCGGATTACCTACTCGAAAAATGTGGGAGATCGTTCGAGAGAGATGGTCTTACTATGCGGCGCTTTGAGTTGATTGACGGTGAGGGGCGGGAGTTGCGCCCCAGTGCGATTATTTCGTATGACGAAGCGACCGGCGCGTATGGCGCTCGTGTTGAGGATTGGGCGGAGCCGGGGGACGTGCCGGCGATCTTCGCGGCGTTTGTCGCCCGAGGGGAACGGGACATACCGAGCAAATGGGTTCAGGCTTGGGTCGATGAGCGGATTGCCCCTCCCGGCCGTCAGAATATCGGTGAGGTGCTCAGGTCTCACGGGTTGATGGAATATGATTCCGCCGCCCTGCTCGCAAGCAGTGCAGGGAGAAGCTCGCAGGACGGGTTTTACATGCGTGAGATTGGGGCATCCGCCAAAGTGCTCGGTGCCTTGGGCGTTTAGTCGAAAAGGAGCGCCTTGCGGCAGGGAAGACGCAGGTCGATCTTGCCAGGCAAAGCGGAATGACCCAGACGGCGGTGAGCGTACTTGAGCGCGGCGGTGCCAACCCCACGCTCAAGACGCTTGAGAGAATTGCCGATGCGCTGGGAAAGAATCTGGTTATCAAGTTCGAATGAACGCGCAGGCTTACCCGGGCGCTGTTCTCAAATCGAGGCCCCGGTCATGCAAAAGCGGCGAGGACGTCTAGCTTCCTCGCCGCTCGTGATATGCGTGAAGATCGCCTTTAGCTCAACATCTTGGCAAGCATGCCGATGCCGACGCCCACCATGCCGCCGGCGATCGCGCCGAGGATGATCTGCACGCCGTTACGCGCGCCCTTAACCCAGGGGCTCATCTCGCGCTCGCGGTGTCCCTCGAGCGTGTCGCGCTCGACCTGCTCGCCGCGGCTGAACGCCAGCACCTCGCGTACGTGACGAGGTCGTGCTGCTTCTTCATGCGCTCCATATACACGAACGCCATGAGCATCACGACGAGCGCCACGGCGGCGAACGCCGCGGTGGGCGCGATGTGAGCGCCCCAACCCCATTCGAACTGGAACGCCGCCCACGCGCTCAGCACCAAAAACACGACCGCACTCACGACCGTGATTGTGGATAGGGCGTTGTACTTCTTGACCGCTTCGTTCATTACCTGTGCCATGGTTTCCACATCTCCTTTGATGAGGGAGTCCACGGTCACCCCGAACACGTTGGAAAGCAGCAGCAGGCTCTGGACATCCGGATACGTACGGCCGCACTCCCAGTTGCTGATGGTCTGGCGCGACACGTAGATGCGCTCCGCCAGATCGTCTTGGGACAGTCCGAGCTCCGTGCGATGCTCCTTGATGTGCGAGCCCAGCTCCATGCGTTTGCTCCCTAGAGGGTCGGGGTGACCCCTGTCGAGAGCCACCATGTCATTGACGCGAGCATCGTACCATCAAAGGTCTTTATATTTGACCCCCACGGGGCAAAATCGAGCTGTCAAAAGGCTTTATATACGACATCTAGCTGGGAAAAGAACGGTCCCCAAAGGCGGATGCCTCCGGGGACCGGTTGGTGCGTATAGAGGGGGCGAGCTTGCTTTGGGTTGGTGTTGGCCCCGCCGCTCGGCTCGACTTTGGAGCGGCGGGGCTCAGCTCTGCCTCGGCGCTGGCGAGGCAGAGCACGGCTTTGCCCGACGTCGCAGCGGCCGAGCCCTGTCTTCCCGGCTTAGCCCTCTTCGCCTTTGGGCGTGCCCTTGAACGAGGGCTCTTTCTTTGGCAGCCTTCCCGCGCGTTTGAGGGCGTCTCGCAAGATCCATTCCACCTGACCGTTGGCGCTGCGCATCTCATCGTCCGCCCAGCGTTGGACGGCCTCCCAGATAGCGGGGTCTATACGGAGTGGATACTGCTTGCGCGCCATGACGTGCCTTCTTGTCGAATGTGCAATTTTGCACCCGTCCCCAAATTACTCATTGGTGTTGGGGTTAGTACAGCGAGCCTGCGTTGAGCACCGGGTGCGCCTCGGATTCACCGCAGAGCACCACCATGAGGTTGCTGGCCATCTGCGCCTTGCGCTCGTCGTCGAGCTCGATGGTGCCGCCGGCAGCCATCTCCTTCACGGCCATGTCGACCATGGAGACCGCGCCCTCGACGATCTTCTTGCGTGCGGCGATGACGGCCTCGGCCTGCTGGCGGCGCAGCATCGCCTGGGCGATCTCGGGGGAGTAGGCGAGGTGCGTGAGACGTGCATCGTCGACCTCGACGCCGGCGGGCGCCAGGCGCATCGCGAGCTCGCGGCGCAGGGCTTCGGAGACCTCTTCCACATTGGCGCGCAGCGTGGTGGCGCCGGCGGCATCGGACTCGTCCTCCAGGTGGTCGTAGGCGTACACGCTCGCCACGTGGCGCAGCGCCGTCTCGGCCTGCATGGCGACATAGCTCTGGTAGTCGTCGACGTCGAAGAGCGCCTTGGCGGTATCGGCGACGTGCCACACCACGACGGTTGCGATCTCGATGGGGTTGCCCATTTTGTCGTTGACCTTCAGGCGCTCGCCATTCAGGGTGCGCACGCGGGTGGAGATGGTGGTGGGTTGCCCTTGGCGGCCTTCTGCGCCGCGGCCTTGGCGGCCTTGGAATCGCTCATCTCGAGCTCGATCATCTCGCCGATCCCGGCCGATCCGCCCATGCTCTTGCTAAAGAACGGGTTGGCCCAGAAGAAGCCCTCGTCGCGGACGGTGCCCACGTACTTGCCGAACAGGATGCACACGCGCGCCTGGCCGGGCTGCAGCGAGAAGAATCCGTTGAGTGGGATGAACCACAGGCAAAACGCGAGGATGCTGAGGCCGAGCCCCCATCCGTAGACTGCGGGCGCGTCGGCGCCGTCGGGCGTGCTCGCGAGCCCGATGGTGCTCCAGATAAAGAGGCCGATGATGGCGATGAGCGCCACCGCCACGGCGACGAGCATGCCGTAGCCCGACTTGGCCTTGAGTTGCTTTTCCACGCTCATTGTGAGTTCCTTTCACGACTGCGCCGGCGTTTGCGTGACGTCCCCGGCGCCGCGCTCCAGATTGCGATGGGGAGGAGGCGAGTCCCCGAGCAGTTCGTGCGACTGCTGATTGCATTGTGATATCACATTGAGACCAAGTCAAGGAGAATCGGATGCCGTCTCTCATGGCATAAGTGGTTCGGGGCGCCCGGCATCTACGCTCCGTAGAGGTCTTCCTGTTGCATCTTGGCTCGCAAGTCCCTATAATAGCCCCACTCACGGCTGAAGGTTTACCTCGAGATTTGGAAAGGGGAGCTGCACCATGCTTGCTTCCATGAGGATTTGGCTCTAGCCACGGTCGCGTGAGCGACCGGTACTTCGCTGCATACCACCGATCGCATCAAAGGATTATTCCATGACACAACCGAATCCCTGCGCTTCTTGGAAGCGCTCGCTCGCCATCGTCTGGATCGGCGAGTTCTTCTCCGTGCTCACGAGCTCCATTCTGCAGATGGGTCTCATCTGGCACGTCACCCTCACCACCGGCTCCGCGAGCGCCCTGTCGTTCGTGAGCCTGGCGGCCTTCTTGCCCATGGCGCTCCTCGGCGCCTTCGCGGGCACCATCGTGGACCGCACGTCCATCAAGCGTCTCATGATCGGCGCCGATCTCTTCATCGCGGCCGTGAGCCTCACGCTTGTCTTCGGCTCGCTTCGGGGCGACCTCTCTGTCGCCGTTGTGGCGGCGGTGCTGTTCGTCCGTGCGCTGGGCAGCACGCTCCATACGCCCGCCTTCAACGCGCTCACACCGCTCATCGCCCCGCCCGAGGTGCTCGGCAAGCTGGCGGGCATGCTGCAGTTCATGCAGTCGGGTAGCTATATCATCGGCAACGCCATCGCCGCGGCGGTCTACCCGGCGTTTGGTCTGACTTTCATGATCGCGCTCGATGTCGCCGGGGCGGTGCTCGCGAGCATCGCGGTGGCGACCTCCGGCATCAAGACGCCGGCGCCGAGCGCCATACGCCCGAGGAGAACGCCGAGGCGTCGCACCGCGCGGTGCGGGCCTTCCTATTGGAGACGGCCAACGGGTACCGCGAGCTCAAACGCCATCACGGTCTGTTCGCCATGCTCTGGATCGGCTTCGCCTTCTCGGTCCTGTTCTCGCCCATATCCGCACTGTTCCCGCTCATGGTGTTCGACCATTTTGGGGGTACCACTACGCAGTCGGCTATCGCGGAGATCGCGTTCTCGGTCGGCATGATCGCGGCGAGCGGCTGGATCGGGGCGACGGGTGGCCTTAAGAACCGCGCGCTTTCGTGCACGCTGGCCATCGGCCTCTTCGGAGCGGGCACGCTCGCGGGCGGCCTCGTGCCCCCTTCCGCGCTCGTTGTGTTTCTGGGGCTTACGTTCGCGATGGGGGTCTCGAGTCCGCTGTACAGCGCGCCGCAGATGGCGCTCATGCAGGAGCGCGTCGATCCCGAGTGCATGGGCCGCGTCTTCGGCCTGTACGGAGCGGTCTGCAGCTGGGCCATGCCCGTGGGGCTCGTCGCATCGACCTTGTTCGCGGACGCCATCGGCGTAAGCGCGTGTTTCGTGCTCATCGGTGCTGCAATGGTGATCCTAGCAGGCATCACCTGGGCGATCCCGAGCATCCGCAAGATTGGGTAGCGCTCTGGCGGAGTGCGTTTCGTTTCGGACGGCTCGTAGGGTCGCTGCGACGTGAAGGGTGGTCGACGGTGCGCCTGCGAGGGCGCCGTCGACCACCCTTTTGTTTAATTCGTCTGGCCCGGCGCCGATCATCATCTGTTCGCCGGGCGATTGCGATGCCGCCGCTTGCCGATACGCGGCTCCTTACGTTGTGCGCATCCCATCGTTCTGGTAGCGTTTCCTGCAGTTAATCTCCAGAGCCCGAGGCGGTGGCCCCTATGAGTAATCTGCTCGAATCCATTCTGCGCGTCGGTATGACCGTGTTCATCGTCGGCCCGCTCACTGCATGGGTCGCCCGCCGCGGCGCGCGCGAGCGCAGCGAGGCAACGGACAGCCTCGATTGCTTCACGGTGCGCATGCCCGCAGCCATCCGCACGATCATCGCCTGCTGCGCCGTCGCGTTCGAACTGCTCATGCTGGGTGTCTACGTCTGGCAGGGCGTCTCGCTGGGCGAGTGGGACCACGAACTTGTGTGGTTCGGTCATGCCATGGCGCTCGCGGGTATGGCTATCTGGGCCTTGCTGAGCATCCCGCGTATCGACGTGGACGGCGAGCGAATCCTCTCGCGCAGCGCCTTCGGCATCCGCAGGGAGACGACATTCTCCAGCATCACCCGCGCAACGCTTCACACGCAGATGATGAGGATCGATCTGTATGAGGGCGAGCGCAAATTCTGCTCGGTAAGCCTCGAGGGCGTGTGCTCGCTCAACCTCCTCGCTCGGCTGGAAGAGGAGGGGATCGAGGTCTCGGACGCATTAAGGGCCCCATGACCAAAGCTGGTCTGTGCTGGGCTGCCATCAAACCGCTGGCTATCGTGTTCAACGGCATGGCACTCGTCTTCTCGCTCGTAATCGCCTTCATGGCCGTCTTCACCGAAGGTGGCGCTCGCCTGCTTCTGCTCGTCCCGTTTCTCTTTCTTTTCATCGGCGTTCTCCTGCCCCTGCTCATGCTCAGCATGCCCGCCCGCGGCATCCTCGAGATCGGCAGGCAGGAGCGCGAGCTCGGTTTTTCTTTCTCCGACGAGATGGCGGCTCGAGGTGCCACGGGGACGGAGCTTGAGGATGATGATTGGTTCGTCTCGATCAGCAACGCGCGCATCGTGGCGTTCCGACGCGACTACCTCAAGAAGGTGTCCGCGCCCGAGGGGAGCGAGAGCGGCGACCGTTGCATCGTGACCACGAAGGACGGTCGGAAGATCAAGGTGTACGCTGCGGCCAGCACGCTTGAGGGCTTGCGCGATTGGTTCAGGAGCAGACCCAGGGAGAAGAACATGATGCAGCGTGGCGAGGACGTACTAGAAGCGATCGGCTAGGCTGCTCGAGGTGGCGCCGATCGCGCTCGCTCAAAAGACCCCCTACAGCTCAATTGCAAGCAACGTCGCCGCAGCGGTCAGCCGGAGGCCGGATGGCGCCAGGCATATGGTGACACGATGGAGGTGCGATGGCATCCATCATCCCAAGAAACATCTACCCTATGAGGTAATAATGGCTCATGCGGTAACGCTCGCATCCCAACAACGGGCACCTTCGATTCCGAAAGGAGCGATATGGCAACAGAGACGCAGGTTGATGAGATCATTCGTCTGGCCGAGCGTGTCCATTCGTCCGATGCGTTTCGCTGTATGGACGAGGCGAACGCGGGCATTGGCGGAACGCTCCGTATGCTGGCGGAGGCGCGTAAGGCCGAAACCGTGGTAACGGCGGGAGACATAGCGGAGCGGCTCGGCGTGACGACGGCGCGTGTCGCCGCGCTGCTCAAGCGCCTGGAGTCCAAGGGGCTCATCGCGCGCAGACGTAGCGAGGCGGATGCCCGCGTCACCGAGGCTGTGCTCACCGATAAGGGCGCGGCTTGCGTGCACGCGTTTTTACGGGGAGATGCGCGCCCAGGTGGCCATGTTGATCAACGAGCTGGGTGAGGAGCGTCTGCGAGCGTTCTTCCTCACGGCATGCGAGATTCGGTCGCGCCTGCGCCCGCCCACGATGCAGCTGTAGGATGCCCGCGCTGCACGTTCGGGTTTCCGATGCGTCCTTGCGTTCGTTGTGCGTCCTGTCGTCTTGAACCGACCTGCGCGCATGGCGGAGCCGGTTCGGCACGCGTATATATCTCATAGGGTTAGATAAGGAGAAGATGTTGCTCAAGCTATTTCGAAATCTAACGAAGCAGGAACGGGGGCTTGCCGTCCTGGCGCTGGCGTTCATCGTCGCCCAGGTGTGGCTGGACCTCAAGTCCCCGGAGTACATGGCCGAGATCACCCGCCTCGTGCAGGTCGAGGGCTCGACCATGCCCCAGATCCTCACGGCAGGCGGCAAGATGCTTTCCTGCTCGCTCGGCAGCCTGCTCGCCTCGGTCGCCACGGCCGTGTGCGCAGCGCGTATCGCAACCGGGTTCGGCGGGACCATGCGCGCCAAGCTGTTCGGCAAGGTGCAGTCGTTCTCCATGGAGGAGATTGGCCGGTTCTCCACGCCGAGTCTCATCACGCGCTCCACGAACGATGTGATGCAGATCCAGACGCTCATCGTCCTGGGCCTGCAGATGCTCATCAAGGCCCCCATCACGGCGGTGTGGGCGATCACCAAGATCGCCGGCAAGCGCTGGGAGTGGACGGCTGCCACGGCCGTCTCCATCGTGGTGCTCCTCGCCGTGGTGGCGGTCTGCCTCGTCATCGCGACACCGCGGTTCCGCCGCATGCAGCGCCTCACCGACGACCTCAACCGCGTCTCGCGCGAGAACCTCTCCGGCCTCTCGGTCGTGCGCGCGTACAACGCCGAGGGCTACCAGCAGAACCGCTTCGATACGGTGAACGACACGCTCACCAACAACCAGCTCGTGGGCTACCGCACGATGGTGTTCCTCATGCCCACGATCCAGGCGACGATGAGCGGCTTGTCGCTCGCCATTTACTGGATCGGCGCCGTGCTCATCAACTCCTCCGCCATGGCGGATAAGATCTCCCTGTTCTCCGACATGATGGTGTTTTCCCAGTACGCCATCCAGGTGGTCATGGCGTTCATGATGCTCGTGATGATCTTCATGATTCTGCCGCGTGCGCAGGTGGCCGCGGACCGTATCAACGAGGTGCTCGAAACCGAGACGACCATCAAGGACGGCACACGCGAAGAGGGCGAGCCTGGTCGTGTGGGCGAGATCGAGTTCCGCGATGTGACCTTCCGCTATCCAGATGCCGAGGGTAGCATGCTGCGCCATGTCTCCTTTACTGCGCATCGTGGCGAGACGGTCGCGTTCATAGGCTCCACCGGTTCGGGCAAGTCCACCGTGATCAATCTTATCCCGCGGTTCTATGACGCCACGTGGGGCAAGGTCCTCGTGGACGGCGTGGACGTGCGCGATTATTCCGTGCGAGCCCTGCGTAACAAGATCGGATATGTGTCGCAGAAGGCGACGCTGTTCGGTGGCACGGTGAGTACCAACGTGGCATACGGCGACAACGGTCGCGGCCCGGTGGGCGAGGAGGACGTGGCGGACGCCATCGAGACCGCTCAGGCATCCGAGTTTGTGGAGAAGATGGAGGGTGCCTATCACGCACGGGTGGCTCAGGGCGGCGCGAATCTGTCCGGCGGACAGCGGCAGCGCCTGTCCATCGCCCGTGCGGTTGCCCGCAAGCCCGAGATCCTGATCTTCGACGACAGCTTCTCGGCACTCGATTACAAGACCGACCGCGTCTTGCGCGATGCCCTCGAGCGTGAGTTTGCGAATACCACGCGCATCATCGTGGCGCAGCGCATCGGCACCATCCGCGATGCCGATCGCATTGTGGTTCTGGACGAGGCCGCGTGGTGGGGCAAGGGACCCACGAGGAGCTCATGCACGATTGCGAGACCTATCGGCAGATCGCCCTGTCCCAGCTGAGTGAAGAGGAGTTGATGTAGATGGCGGGCATGCATACTTCGTCTGCGCCGCGCGGCCCCATGGGCCACGGGTCCGTGGGGCACGGCGCACGTGGAGCCGCGGGACAGCGTATCGATCGGGGGACCTGGGGCAGGCTGTTCAAATATTGCCGGCGCTTCCTCCCCGCCGTTGCGGTGGCGCTTATCTGCGCGATGGTGGGCACGGTGCTCACGCTGCTGGGCCCCAACATGCTCTCCGATATCACGGATGCCGTGCAAGACGGCATCGCGCCAAATAGCGACAAGCTCGAGCAGGTTGTCGAGGCCGTCACGCGCAATATCGAGGCAAACGCCGAGGCGATGGCGCAACAGCAGGCTGCCGCGATGGCCGCCGCCGGTGCGCCTGTGGGTGTGGGCGATGTCGACGCGATGTCGGCGGCGGGGATGGGTGCCGCCGCCACCGGCTCAGACACCGCGGAGGGCGCCACATCCGCCGCGCCCTCCCTGGACGACCTCGCGAGCATGCCCGCTGAGACGCGAGACGCGCTGCTCACCGACGTCGAGGTGGACGGTGTCATCATCACCGGTGCCGACCAGCAGAAGTTGCTCGACATCTTCTCCAACCTCGACATGAGTGACACCGAGGCGGCCATGGCGGCCCTCGATGAGCTTCCCGCCTCCGTCAAGAGCCTGGTCGAGCCGCGCATCGACATGGATCTGATCGCCCGCATCGCGCTCACCCTCGTCGCCTTCTACGTGGCGAGCTACGTGCTCTCCGTGGTCCAGGCTGGATCATGACCACCGTCACGCAGCGCATCGGCCGCAGCATGCGCGCCGACATCTCGGCCAAGATCAACCGCCTGCCCATGTCGTACTTCAACACGGTGCCCACCGGCGACATCCTCTCGCGCATCACCAACGATGTCGATACGCTCGGCCAGTCGCTCAACCAGAGTGTGGGCACGCTGCTCTCAGCCGTGGTGCTGTTCTTTGGCAGCCTGTTCATGATGATCACCACCAACGGTTGGATGACGCTGGCGGCCGTGGGTGCGAGCCTGCTCGGCTTCGCGCTTATGATGGGCATCATGGGCCGCAGCCAGAAGTACTTCGTGCGCCAGCAGTCCGCTCTGGGGGCCCTGTCCGGCCATATCGAGGAGTCCTACACCGGCCATTCCGTCATCGCGGCCTACAACGCCGAGGACCGCGTGCGCGCCGAGTTCGACCGCATGAACGGCGAGCTCGTGAGCGCGGGATTCCGCGCCCAGTGCCTGTCGGGTCTCATGATGCCCATCATGATGTTCATCGGCAACTTCGGCTATGTGGCGGTGTGCGTGGTGGGCGGTGCCCTGGCGCTCGACGGCCAGATCGGCTTCGGCGTAATCGTCGCCTTTATGCTGTACGTGCGTTATTTCACCCAGCCGCTCTCGCAGATCGCCCAGGGCGTGCAGGCGCTGCAGTCCGCAGGCGCCGCGGGCACGCGCGTCTTCGAGTTCCTCGAGGCGCGCGAGATGGCCGACGAGTCCGCCAAGCCGGCGCGCCGTGCGCAGGGCGTACGCGGCGAGGTCGAGTTCGACCATGTGCGCTTCACCTACGCCGGTTCCGACAAGCCGGTCATCAAGGACTTCTCCGCGCACGCGCTGCCCGGCCAGAAGGTCGCCATTGTAGGTCCCACGGGCGCGGGCAAGACCACCATGGTCAACCTCCTCATGCGCTTCTTCGAGATCGACGGCGGCCAGATCCGCATCGACGGTGTACCGACCAGCGAGATGCGCCGCGAGGACGTGCATGCGCTGTTCTGCATGGTGCTGCAGGACACCTGGCTGTTCGAGGGGACGGTGCGCGAGAACCTCGTCTACTGCGACGAGGGGGTGACCGACGAGGAGGTGCAGCGCGCCTGCCGCGCCGTCGGGCTCGACCACTTCATCCGCTCGCTGCCACATGGCTACGACACGGTGCTGAACGACCAGGTCAACCTCTCCCAGGGGCAGAAGCAGCAGATGACGATCGCGCGCGCGATGATCGCCGACAAGCCGATGCTCATCTTGGACGAGGCGACCTCCAACGTGGACACGCGCACCGAGCTCAAGATCCAGCAGGCGATGGATGAGCTGATGCGCGGCCGTACGAGCTTCGTCATCGCGCACCGCCTCTCGACCATCAAGAACGCCGACCTCATCCTGGTGATGAAGGAGGGTGACATCATCGAGAGCGGCACGCACGACGAGCTGCTGGCCGCCGGCGGCTTCTATGCCGACCTCTACAACTCCCAGTTCGCTGAATAACATTTCAAGCAAATGCGCCGCCTTCCAGCAGGAAGACGGCGCCAAATGTAGTCGCGCGCAGAGGGGAGGGAAAAACGCGCTTCCGAGCAATAACGAAGGTCCTTGTATCGCCTGTGTCCTTCGCTGCGATGAATATACCTGCAGTCGTCGTCAAAGATGCGCTAAAGAAGGCGATACATATCGTCTCCATAAGTTAACTAAGGGTTACAAATGCGTATCGCTGGAGATGGCGCGTCGGCTCGGATGGGGCGGGTCGAGCTGTGCTCGAACGAAGTCGCAGGTTTTCACGTAGTGAGGAATCGTTCGACAAGCTCCCCGAATGCCCCGTCCATGCCCGTCGTCTCGAGGATGGCGTCGCAGTAGGGGCGTACGTCGTCGGTGACGTTTGCCACGCCCACACCCAGGCCTGCCCCTTTGATCATGGCAAGGTCGTTTGCCGAATCGCCGACGGCGATCACCTCGGACATCGGAATATCCAGCATCTTTGCGAGATGCGCAAGACCGGTGCCCTTGTCCACGCCGCGGGCATGAATTCGAGATAGCGCTTGGACGAGAACGTGATCTCGACCCCAAGGCGTTTTCGCCATGGGTGCCAGGTGTGGCTCCAGACCCTGCAGCGCCTCGAAGTCACGGTTCACGTACAGGATCTTCACGATATCGCGTCCATCGAGAAACGACAGGTCCGGATGGTCGGCGCTGGAGATGTGGGTCACGCCGGAGATCAAGCTAAGGTACGCACGCTCGTCCTTGTCCGCATCGGGTACGAAGACGTGGCCGTCGGCGACGTGATGTGCATGCACAGACCGAGTTCGCGACCCCTCGCGTACAGCTCTTCCGCGCAAGCGCGCGAAAGGCCGCAGGTTCTGAGGGGCGTCTCGTCGCCCACGCGGTTGATGAAGCCCCCGTTGTATGACAGCACATAGCTGCCTTCGAGCAGTTCCCGAGCTTCGCCCGTGAAGTTGTCCATGATGCTGGAGTACCAACGGCCGCTGGAGGGGACGAACAGCACGCCGAGCTCCCTCATGCGCCGCAGCGCGTGGAGATTCGCCTCGGGAATCACATGGTTGGTATCGAGGAAGGTTTCATCCATGTCGCTGGCGACAAGACGGTACATGTTAGTACACCATGCCCATCGCCTCGCGCACCTCGGCAAGCGTCGTCTCGGCGACCTCGTTGGCGCGACGATTTCCCTCACGCAGGACGTCCTTGATGTAGTCCATGTCACCTGCGAGTTCCTCGCGGCGCGCGCGGATGGGGGCGAAATACTCGTTCACGCTCTCGGTGACGTACTTCTTGAGCTGGCCGGAGCCGCCCATGCCGATCTCCTCCGCGATCTCGACCTCAGAGCGGCCGGTGCAGATGGCGGCAGTGGAGAGCAGGCCGGACACGCCGGGCCTTCCTTCCGGATCGAACGTGATCATGCGTTCGCCGTCGGTCTGGCTCTTCTTGATGCGCTTGGCGGTTTCCTCGGCGGTCATCGAGATGTTGATGGCGTTGCCGTAGGACTTGCTCATCTTGCGCCCGTCGAGTCCCGGCAGTAGCGGGGTATCGGAGAGCAGGGCATCGACCTCGGGAAACACCTGGCCGTAGCGGTTGTTGAACTTACGGGCGATGGTACGGGTGAGCTCGATGTGCGGCAGCTGGTCGCGGCCGACGGGCACGACGTTGCCCTTGCAGAAGAGGATGTCGCATGCCTGGTGCACAGGGTAGGTGAGGAGCAGCCCCGTGAGCTCGTGGCCGCTTGCCTCCATCTCGGCCTTGACCGTGGGGTTGCGCTGCAGCAGCGCTTCGGAGACCAGGGAGAGGAACGGCAGCATGAGCTGATTGCACGCCGGGACGGCTGAGTGCGTGTAGATCATGGTCTTGTCGGGGTCCAGGCCGCAGGCGAGGTAGTCGATGACCATGTTGTAGACGTTATCCTGGATGTTGTCCGTGCTGTCGCGGTCGGTGATGACCTGGTAGTCGGCGATGAGCACATTGGTGTGGACGCCCATGTCCTGCAGCTCCACGCGGCTCTTGAGCGTACCGAAGTAGTGGCCGAGGTGCAAACGCCCGGTGGGGCGGTCGCCGGTGAGCATGGTGTACTTCTCGGGATGCAGCGGCAGGTCGGCGCGGATCTGGTTGCTGCGCTCGAGGCTGACCTCGTAGCTGAGCTCGTTGGGCATGATGTCTCCTTTGCGTGTTCGATCGATGGCACATCCCGTTCGCGCTCTACGCTTGCACGAAGGGGACAAGAGGTTACTGGTCGGTGTGGTCGGATGAGCTGTGGCTGTGCGTTGGGCCCTTTCCGGGCAGCATCTCCTCAAGGCGTTCGATCCGGCTTTCGTGTAGCTCCTCCGCAGCGCGCTCCTCGTCGGCGAACGCCGGATCCTCGGGGGTCACGATTTCGTCTTGCTGCGTCTTTGGGTTGTAGTGATGCCGTAAAACAGGCTCGAACAAATGAAGGCGCGCCGCGAAAATCGCAGAACAGGCGAGCAACGCAAGGAAGATCGCAATGCGCGCCTCGATGGCAACCTGGTTGATGAGAGCCGCACCCAGCGAGAGCAACAGGCACCACGCGTAGATGAGCAGGACCGCCTGACGCTGGTCATACCCCTCTTGGATGAGGCGGTGGTGGATGTGGCCCTTGTCCGCCTGACCAATGCTCACGTGCGCGCGCTTGCGACGGACGATGGCGGAGAGGGTGTCGAGGATGGGAACGCCTGCGACGATGAGCGGGATGATGAGCGAGGTGAGCGCCGCGGTTCGACTCACGTTGAGCAGCGAGATGGTGCCCAGGCCAAAGCCCAAGAGCAAGGACCCCGAATCGCCCATGAAGATGGATGCGGGATGGAAGTTGTAGCGCAGGAAGGCGAGACACGCACCAAAGAGCGCGATGGCGAGAGAGGCGGCGTCGAGACGCCCCGCGAGAACGGCAAAGGAAAACATGGAAAGCGAGGCGATGCCCGAAATGCCCGCGGCGAGTCCGTCGAGTCCGTCGATGAGGTTGATGATGTTGGTGAACGCCACGAGGTAGATCACTGTGATGGGGTAGGCGAACCACCCGAGGTCGATCTCGCTCCCGGGATGAACGGATTGACGATATTCCCAATGAGCAGGCCCGCGGTAGCTGCCACGCATGCGGCGACAATCTGGCCGAGCAGCTTTTTCTTAGGGCTGAGCGAACGCACGTCATCTACCGCACCCGTAATGACGATGATGAGAAACGCGACGCCCAGCAGGGGGTAGTTGATCGTCATGCTTGGATGGGGAATGAGAATGGGGGGCCATCCGAGTAGTTTGATTCCCGCAATCTCGACGACGAGCGCGAGACAGAGCCCGGCGAACATGGCAAGGCCTCCCAAACGTGGGATGGGCTTGGTGTTGATGCGGCGTTTAGAGGGGTAGTCGATGGCACCAAGCCTCCGCGCGAGGAGCTTGACGGGCGGGACGCATAGGTAGGTGGCAAGGAAGGCGGCGACAGCCACAAGGAAATATGGCATGGCTTGTTCCATGGATACCACCATCGGTCGGGAGTGGACGTCATACGCGAAACGCGCAATCTAAATCATGATACTAGAAGCGCCTCGCTCGATATGCCGCGTTCGCGCATGGGCACGGTACAAGCACAAGGGGCAGGAGATGGGCGGCTGGTTTCGGCCGTGCGATGGATGCCCTTACAGGGAGTCGGCTCCCGCTTTTGGAAATCGTGGTGCCGGTGGTAAGTTTTAGCTCACAGCGCGGGGCACTCCCGTGCACAAAAAAGCGCGTAGACGGTCGTAATAATGCCATGAGCGGCTTTAATTCACAGGCAATTGCATAAATAGTTGATTAAAATGCATATTAACAAACCGTAAATTAGGCTTTTGAATCTTGTTCATAATATGCAGGACAAGTAGAAAAATATTCACTTTGAGGTATAGATTCAGGCATTTATCCCTTGCCTTGCACATGCCATGTGCTGCTATTCTCCCATGTAAAACGCTTTACTGGATAAAAGTAACGACCTGCGGGAGTTTTGATGATATACCGTTCCCGCCAGTTTTACGACCGTTTGGCGGTGACGGTATCATTAAGCCGAAAATTGGATATAACGGTAGGTGTGAACGGAGTCCCGTAAAGGACTTAAGACGGGATCGCCGCGCGGTCCCAGAATAAGAAAGGTAGGAGGCAATGACGAAAGGCTTGCATGTCCCAAGTGAGATTGGGCAGCTCAAGAAGGTCTGCCTGCACAGGCCCGGCGAGGAACTGCTGAATCTGCCGCCGTTCGAGCTTGAGCGTCTGCTCTTCGACGACGTCCCGTTCCTCGAGGTCGCCCAAGAGGAGCACGACACCTTTGCCCAGATTCTTCGTGATCAGGGTGTCGAGGTTCTCTATCTCGAGAAGCTCGTCGCCGAGGTCTTTGATGCCAACCCCGACGCTCGCCAGGAGTTCCTGGATCAGTACATCGCCGAGGCCGGCATCAAGGGCAAGGAGATGCCCCGCGTCGTCCGAGAGAAGCTCGATTCCATCAAGGACAACCTCGAGTTTGTCCAGAAGACCATGGCTGGTCTCACCAAGGCCGAGATCGAGATGCCGCATGTGAGCTCCGTCACGCTCGACTCCATGGTCAACACCGAGTCCGAGTCCGATCTCATCATCGACCCGATGCCGAACCTCTACTTCACCCGCGACCCGTTCGCGGTCGTTGGCAACGGCGTCTGCCTGAACCGTATGTACTCCGTCACCCGCAACCGCGAGACCCTGTACGGTAAGTACATCTTCAAGTATCACCCGGATTATAAGGACGTCTCCCTGTACTTCCGTCGTGACGCTGCCTACCACACCGAGGGTGGCGACGTGCTCAACATCAACGAGCACACCCTGGCCGTCGGCATCTCCCAGCGCACCCAGGCTGCCGCCATCGACGTCATGGCCCAGAACATCTTCTGGAACAGCGATTCCAAGGTCGATCGCATCCTCGCCTTCGACATCCCGAACAACCGCGCCATGATGCACCTCGACACCGTCTTCACCCAGATCGACGTGGATAAGTTCACCATCCACCCGGCGATCATGGGCACCCTCAAGGTGTACGAGCTCACTCCGGGCAAGAACCCCGGCGAGGTCAACATCAAGGAAATGGTCGACACGCTCGAGCACGTCCTCGAGGACGCCACCGGCGTCGACCAGATCAAGCTGATTCCCTGCGGCGGCGGCGATCCCATTGCGGCTGCTCGCGAGCAGTGGAACGACGGCTCCAACACGCTGGCTGTCGCCCCCGGCAAGATCTGCGTCTATGCCCGCAACACCGTCACCAACGACGTGCTCTACAAGGAGGGCTTGGAGCTTCTGGTCTGCCCGTCCGCCGAGCTCTCCCGCGGCCGTGGTGGCCCGCGCTGCATGAGCATGCCCTTCTGGCGCGAGGATCTCTAAGCACTAGCTTCGACGGCGCATCGGCTCCGGTGCGCCGTCGCACTTCGCCGTGGTATCATCCGCGGCATTCGCTCTACCTTCTATGTGAAAGGAGCCCACATGGGCGTTAACCTCTCTGGCCGCAGCTTCCTGCGTCTGCTCGACTTCACCACCGAGGAAATCGAGTACCTGCTCAAGCTCTCCAAGAACTTCAAGGACCTCAAGCGCACGGGCACCCCGCACCGCTACCTCGAGGGCAAGAACATCGTCCTGCTGTTCCAGAAGACCTCCACGCGCACCCGCTGCGCCTTCGAGGTCGGCGGTATGGACCTTGGCATGGGCGTCACCTACCTCGACCCCGGTTCGTCCCAGATGGGCAAGAAGGAGTCCATCGAGGACACCGCCCGCGTCCTCGGCCGCATGTATGACGGCATCGAGTTCCGCGGCTTCGACCAGGAGGACGTCGAGGAGCTCGCCGCCAAGTCCGGCGTTCCCGTGTGGAACGGCCTGACCGACCTGTGGCACCCCACCCAGATGCTCGCCGACATCCTGACCGTCCAGGAGAACTTCAACTACGACATCAAGGGCAAGACCCTCGTCTTCATGGGCGACGCAAGAACAACGTCGCTCGTTCCCTCATGGTCGTGTGCGCCAAGCTCGGCATGAACTTCGTGGCTTGCGGCCCGAAGGAGTGCATGCCCGCCAACGATGTGATCGACGCCTGCAAGCCGATCGCCGAGGCCAATGGCTGCACCATTACCCTTACCGAGGATCCCAAGGAGGCCTGCACCGGCGCTCACGTCATCTATACCGACGTGTGGGTGTCCATGGGTGAGCCCGACGAAGTTTGGACCGAGCGCATCAAGCAGCTCGAGCCCTATCGCGTCACCACCGAGCTCATGGCCATGGCCGATCCTTCCGCCATCTTCCTGCACTGCCTGCCGGCCTTCCACGACACCAACACCACCACTGGTGCCGAGATCGCCGAGAAGTTCGGCGTCACCGAGATGGAGGTCGAGGACGCCGTCTTCGAGTCCCCGCAGTCCAAGGTGTTCGACGAGGCCGAGAACCGCATGCACACCATCAAGGCGATTATGTACGCCACGCTCAAGTAAGAGCGCATCGTCTGCCCGCTCGGGGCGCATCGCTGCGCGTCCCGAGCGGTCCTTTGGTAGTTTTCCCGCCGCTTGGGGCGTCGCACGGCACGGATTGCGCCCCGTCCATGCGGGATAAGCCTAAGTAATACAAAGAAGGGGGGATGAGAACAATGACTGAAACCGCCAAGAAAAAGCGCGGCATGCCCTCATCGTTCACCATTCTTCTTGCCCTATTGGCAATCGTCGCCGTCATCACCGTAATTGTTTCCGGTACGACGGATGCCGTGACCGCCGCTACGTTCAGCGACTTCTTCACGGCGCCGGTCAAGGGCTTCGCCGATGCGTTGCCCGTCTGCCTCTTCGTAATGATCCTCGGCGGCTTCCTCGGCATGATGACCGAGACCGGCGCGTTGGACAACGGCATCGCCGTGCTCGTTCAGAAGCTCAAGGGCCGTGAGATTTGGATTATTCCGGTGCTCATGTGCCTGTTCGCCCTCGGCGGAACCTCCTACGGCATGTGTGAAGAGACGGTCCCGTTCTACGCCCTGCTTGCCGCCACCATGATGGCTGCCGGCTTCGACCCGCTGGTCGGCGCCGCTACCGTCCTGCTCGGCGCGGGATGCGGCTGCCTGGGTTCCACGGTCAACCCGTTCGCCGTCGGTGCCGCCGTCGATGCCCTTTCCTCCAAGGGCATCGAGGTTGATCAGACCATCATCATTGGTCTGGGCTTCCTTCTCACCGTTGTGACCACGCTGATCTCCATTATCTTCGTGATGCGGTACGCCAAGAAGGTCAAGGCCGATAAGGGCTCCACGTTCCTGTCTTTGCAGGAGCAGAAGGACGCCGAGGCCGCCCATGGCGCAGCTGCCGCCGAGGCCGCCAAGGAGGTCAAGCTCACTGGTCGTCAGAAGGCCGTTCTGGGCATTTTCGCTTTCACCTTCGTCGTCATGATCGTCGGCTTCATCCCGCTGGGCGACCTTAATGCGAACGTCGCAGGCTTTTTCGACAACGGTGTGTACGACGCCGACGGTAATACCATTACCCAGGCTTGGTCCGCAGTTGTCACCGGCCTTCCCATTGGCCAGTGGTATTTCGATGAGGCTTCCACGTGGTTCTTCGTCATGGCGATCGTCATCGGTATCGTGGGCGGCCTGTCCGAGAAGCAGATCGTGAACACGTTCATCACCGGTGCCGCCGACATGATGTCCGTCGTCCTGATCATCGCGCTGGCCCGTGGCATCTCCGTTCTCATGGCCGCCACCGGTCTGGACATGTACGTGCTCGACGCTGCCGCCGCCATGCTCAGGGGCGTTCCGAGCTTCATCTTCGCCCCTGTGGCGTTCCTGGTCTACTTTGGCCTTTCCTTCCTGATTCCGTCCACGTCCGGTATGGCAACCGTGTCCATGCCCATTATGGGTCCGCTGGCTGCCGGTCTGGGCTTCTCGCCCGAGGTCATGGTCATGATCTTCTCGTCCGCCATCGGTGTCGTGAATCTGTTTACTCCCACCTCCGGCGCGATCATGGGTGGCCTGTCACTCGCCAAGATCGAGTGGACCACGTGGCTCAAGTTCGCCATGCCGCTCATTGTGATCCTCACGCTTGTGAGCATGGTTATCACGACGGTGGCCTGCATGGTGATCTAGTACCCGATGGGTGCTTTGCGGCCGTGATCATAGCGTAAGCACCCCATGTGGGCTCCGCGGTCGCTCAATAGCCGTCCGACCGGTCACTTGAATCGTCTTGCGATCGGTTGCGACCTACCTTTCTGCCCCCTTCCGTTTCCGTGCGCGGGAGGGGCGCTTGTGTTTCGCGGCGGTGGGGCCTGTGCGTGTCGGGGCGATTGCGTGAAGTGTGCGAGCGGCGCGGGCGGGGGAGCGAAACTCGGCTACTATGTTTCGGTACCGCCATATGACAAAGGAGCCGAACGCATGCGCCAGGGTTTCGATAACGAGAAGTACATTGCCAACCAAGCCGAGCACATCAAGGAGCGCATCGCCCAGTTCGGCGGCAAGCTCTACCTTGAATTCGGCGGCAAGCTGTTCGACGACTACCATGCGAGCCGCGTGCTGCCCGGTTTCGAGCCCGACAGCAAGTTCCGCATGCTTAAGAGCCTGGCGGATGACGTTGAGATCATCATCGCCATCAACGCCAACCATATCGAGAAGAACAAGGCCCGCGGTGACCTTGGCATCACGTACGACGAGGATGTCTTGCGCCTTGCCGACATTTTCCGTTCCAACGGATTCCTCGTGGGTGCCGTCGTGCTCACCCAGTACTCCGGTCAGCCTGCCGCCGACCAGTTCCGCCGCCGCCTCTCCATGCTCGGCATTACCTGCAAGCTCCATTACCCCATTGAGGGCTACCCCCACGATATCGACCTTATCGTGAGCGAGGAGGGCTACGGCAAGAACGAGTTCGTCGAGACTTCTCGTCCGCTCGTCGTCGTGACGGCGCCGGGTCCGGGCTCCGGCAAGCTCGCTACCTGCTTGTCCCAGCTCTATCATGAGCACAAGCGCGGTGTCGCCGCGGCTATGCCAAGTTCGAGACCTTCCCCGTGTGGAACCTGCCGCTCACGCATCCCGTCAACATCGCGTACGAGGCAGCGACGGTCGACCTCGACGACGCGAACATCATCGACCCGTTCCATCTCGAGGCGCATGGTGTCACCACGGTCAACTACAACCGCGATGTCGAGGCGTTCCCCGTGGTCAAGGCACTCATGCAGAAGATCTTGGGCGAGAGCCCCTATCAGAGCCCCACGGACATGGGCGTGAACATGGTGGGCTACGCGATCAGCGACGACGACGCCTGTCGCGAGGCGGCCAACATGGAGATCGTCCGCAGGTACTTCGGCGCCGCGGCCAACGTCAAGCGCACGGGTTGCGGCTCTGAGCAGGTCGACAAGCTCAAGGCCATCATGCAGAAGGTCGGCGTCACCAAGGATCAGTCTCCGGCTCGTTCCGCAGCCTTGCTTAAGGAGGAGACCACGGGGTCGCCCGCGGGAGCCATGGTGCTGCCCGATGGCACGGTCGTCACGGGCAAGACATCCACGCGCCTTGGTGCCGCGAGCTCGCTCATGATGAACGCGCTGAAGGCCGTTACCGGCGTCGACATCGAGCTCGAAGTCATCTCCAACGACGCCATCGAGCCCATCAGCCGCCTCAAGACGAGTCAGCTGGGCAGCGTCAACCCGCGTCTTCACCCGGACGAGACCCTCATTGCACTGTCCATCACCTCCGCCACGAGCGAGGTTGCCGCGCGCGTGCTCGCCGGTCTCCCCAAACTGCGCGGCTGCGATGCGTTCTTCTCGGTGATCATCTCGAGTTCGGATGAGGCACTGCTGAGGAAGCTCGGCATCAACGTATGCTGCGAGCCCAAGTTCGAGCGTAGCGGGTATTACCACCGCTAAACCGTGTTCCCCATGACGGACCTCGAAGACTGCTGCCGGGAATACCTTGCCCATCTGGTGGTGGAGCGCAACCTCTCGCGGAATACGGTGGCCGCGTACCGCCGCGACCTCGAGGGGTATCGAGCGTTCCTGCTCGGGCGCGGTATCACAAGTCCATCCGCGGTGACCCGGCGTGATGTGGAGGAGTTTGTGGCCTCGCGTCGCGACGCCGGGTCGGCGGATGCGTCGGTCAATCGCGCCCTTTCGGCCGTCAAGGGCCTTCACCGCTTTCTTGTCCGCGAGGGGCTGGTCGATACGCATCCGACATCGACCATTCGACTCCCCAAGGCCGAGCAGCGCCTTCCGGACGTCATCTCGATCGAATGCGCAAACGCCCTGCTCGATCAGGAGTTTCCTCAAACCGCCGCTGGAGAGCGGGACCATGCGGTGCTCGAGGTTCTTTACGGATGCGGGATGCGGGTGAGTGAGCTCACGGGTCTCGACATTCGTGACCTATATCTTGACGATGAGTTTGTCCGTGTGGTGGGAAAGGGATCCAAGGAGCGCCTTGTCCCCATTACAGGCTCCGCGCTCAGGGTTCTGCACTCCTATCTTACAGATGGTGCCCGCAATGACCTGCTCCGTCATTCCCGCGGCACCGCCATCTCCCCGGCGGTGTTCCTCAATGCTCGTGGCACCAGGCTCTCGCGTCAAAGCGTTCACGGTATCTGCGAGCGCTACGGCCGCATGGTTGGCATCGAGGGCCTGCATCCCCACACTTTGCGCCACTCATTCGCGACGCATATGCTCGCCGGTGGCGCCGACCTGCGCGCTTTGCAGGAGATTCTGGGGCATGCCGATATCTCCACGACCCAGCTGTACACGCATCTCGATCAGACGCAGTTACGCGAAGTCTACCTTGCCGCCCATCCACGCGCCTAGGTTCACGGCCTGCCTTGGCGTCTGCGCCGCCGCATGGGGTGGGATGCTCGCCCACACGCCGCCCACAAGTCGGGCACAACTCGAAAATCGGTTCAACCTCAACTAGAAGGTTTAACCTGCGGATATCGCATCGACCCGTGGTGGTCGTACATTGCCCAAACACAAGATGTTGTGTGTGTCCAAACGGCTGTTCGCGTCCGTTTGATGGGGGCGTTCGGGGCGCGTGGGGAGCTGTGGGGGAGAAAGTGGGAAAAAGTGTTGCGAAAGGGGAGAAGCCCCCATAGAATGAAAAGCGTCGACGGCGGGGTGGCTCCCGCATATGCCCACGAGTAAGCCTAAGGGGGTGTGCGCCAGTGTATTTCAACGGTACCTACGATCGAAATCTCGATGCGAAGGGACGTTTGTCGCTGCCGCCCGCCTTCAAAAGCAGCTCGAGGGTCATGTGCGCGTCCTTCCCGCTCCTGAAAAGGAAGTCGATGCCCTGTACGTGTTCACTGAGGACACGTTCAAGGTCTGGGTTGACTCTGTGTTTGAGGCAAAGGGCGGGTTCAATCCCACCGACCGTTCTCACCGCATGGTCAAGGAGGCTCTGTACGGCGCGGCAACCACACTCGAAATAGACTCCGCCGCCCGCATCAGCCTTCCCGAGCATGACCGCAAGAAGGCTCACCTGGATCGCGAGGTCACGGTCGTCGGTGGCGACGACCGCCTGGTGATTTGGGATCGCGAGACCTATGCGGCACGTCAGGCTGAGACCGAGGATATCCTCGCGGGCTTCTTCGATTAGGAAAGGCCTTATGGACGCGAACGGGGGACAGGTACGTTGACACCTGAATATCGGCATGAACCAGTCATGCTCCAAGAAGTGCTCGAGCAGCTCCAGCTCGCAAGCGGGTCCGTTGTGTGCGATTGCACGCTCGGCGGTGCCGGTCACTCGGTGAAGATGGCGGCGCAGGTTGGACCCCAAGGGCTGTTGCTCGGGATCGACCAGGACGACATGGCGCTCGAGGCGGCGGGAAATCGGCTTGACGTCGAGGCCCCGGGTACGCCCCACAAGCTCCTCAAGGGAAACTTCGGGGACTTGGACGAGCTCCTGTGCACAGCTCAGGTGCCCGGCGTCGATGGATTCCTGTTCGATCTGGGTGTCTCGAGCCCCCAACTCGATATCCCTGGTAGGGGTTTCTCGTACAACGAGGATGCCCCACTCGACATGCGTATGGATCCGGGAACCAACACCCTAAACGCAGCTGAGGTCTTGAACACCTATACCGAAGCCGACCTCGCCCGGATTCTTCGCGTTTATGGAGAGGAGAAGTTCGCTCGCCAGATCGCGCGTGAGATCGTGCGTCGTCGGCAGGTGACGCCGCTCCAGACGACGGGAGACTTCGTCGAGGCGATCAAAGCCGGTATACCGGCGGCGGCGCGTAGGCACGGAGGGCATCCGGCCAAACGCAGCTTCCAGGCGATTCGCATCGAGGTCAACCATGAGCTCGATGTGCTCGAACGCGGCCTCGAGGCGGCGGTTCGTTGGTTGAACCCGGGAGGTCGCGTATGCGTCATCTCGTACCACTCGCTTGAGGATCGCATCGTCAAGCAACATTTCCAGGAGCTCTCCAAAGGATGCACCTGTCCGCCGGACATTCCGGTGTGCGTGTGCGGGAACGTGCCGATAGTCAAGGTCACCACCCGCAAACCGCTAGTTGCGACGGCCGAGGAGGTCGCCCGCAATCCACGCGCGAGATCGGCGAAGATTCGTTGCGCAGAGCGTCTATAGCTCCGCGTTCGCCATCCGTTCGTCTCGCGCCGCTCGTATTGTCACTGCTTCCGGGACGGAGGGTTGCATATCATGGGTTACCACACCTCAAACGCAGCATATGCCTATGATATGCAGCCCGAGACGTATGCCGGGCACGCTTCCGCCCCCACACCTTCTGCGCGTCCTCGCCTTGATGTCGTCACCGGTGCGGGCCGTGAGGCGAGCCAGGAGGTCAGCCCCCAGTTCACGCATTGCGTCAAGGTCTTCGCCGTGCTCGCGGTTCTGTTCGTCGCGATTGGCGTCTTCCGCGTGGCTCTTGCCGGCCTTACCACCGCAACGCTCAACAACGCCGCGACCCTCTCCAACGAACTTACCGAGGCTCAGGAGCAGAGCTCCGAGCTTGAGGTCATGCGTGCCGTGTATGGCTCGTCCACGCGCATCCGCGACCTTGCTGAGGGCTACGGCATGGTTACCGCGGACAGCGGTATCACGCTCGATTTCACCGAATATGTCGATTCGAGTGCCGACACCGGCGCGAGTGCGCTCTCTGCGCTCGGCCAGTAGTTGGGCGGCACGTCTTCATGTCTTCGAATTACGATAGGAGGCGGGGCTCCGGTCGCACGGGCGGCTCGCGTGGCGGTGCCCAAGATGGGCTCCGTGGCTCGCGCAGCCCGCGTGGTGCGCGCGGTGCACGTGAAGAGTCGCGCGGGCGCGACGCCCGCGGCTCACGCGACCATCGAGACGCCCGCGTCAAGACCGATCTGCTTCATTCCGACTTGGCGCATGAGAACATCTCGCGCCACGGCTTTCTCATGGGCGGTTTGGGGCTCGCCGGTCTGCTCATCACGGCGCGCCTTGCCGATTACCAGATCTTCAACGCAAACCGCTACCTCGCCGAGGCGGATGCGCGCCGCATGATAAGCCAAACGCTCTACGCCAAGCGCGGTACGATTTACGACCGCAACGGCACGGTGCTCGTCTCGAGCGTCGAGTGCAAGAACGTCTATGTGAATCCGCAACTCATTGAGAAGAAGCAGCGCAAGAAGGCGATCGCCGCACTCGTTGACGTTTTGGGCGTCGATGAGGAGTACGTGGCCGATCTCTTCGACCAAGACACGACCTTCGCCTATGTGAAGCGCCAGGTTGATGACGAAGATGCCGAGTTGCTCGCACAGAAGGAGATCGCGGGCATCGAGTTCGAGCCGTCAATCAAACGCGTGTATCCGAATGGCACGCTGGCGTCGCAGGTGCTCGGCATCGTGAACGTGGACAATGTGGGCGTTTCGGGCCTCGAAAAGCAATATGACGAGATATTGACGGGCGTGAACGGCTCGTTGGTTCGCGAGCGCGCCTTGGATGGCACGTTCATCGCCGGTGGAGCGTATAAGAAGATCCCCGCCCAAGATGGCATGGACATCGTGCTTGGGATCGACGCGAATATCCAGCGCGTCGCCGAGGACGCCATTGCCGAGGTGGTGGAGCGCGTGGGCGCAAGAACGGTTCCGTTTTGGTGAGTGATCCCACGACAGGCGAGATCATCTGCGCGTGCTCGTATCCCACCTATGATCCTACGGACTTGGCAAACGCCTCGAACGAGGATCTCAATCTGCGCGTGGTGACCGATGTCTACGAGCCGGGCTCGGTCTTTAAGTCCTTCGTGGCGGCCGCGGGAATCGAACACGAGGGGATGACCCCCGACACCGCCATGGACGTGCCCGCCATGGTCCGGGTGGGCGATGACGAAGTCCGTGACGCCGATAAGCGCGATTATGGCCTCAATATGACGCTGCGCGAGATGATGCGGCGCTCCTCGAATACAGGGTTCGTCTTGGTGGGCGAGAAGATCGGTGCGGACGACTTCGACCAGTACGTCATCAAGGACTTCGGGTTCGGCACCTCGACGGGCATTGATTTTCCGGGCGAATCGCTTGGCATCATCAAGGGTCGATCCGAGTATGATGGCGCGACCCTGGGTTCGATGTCGTTTGGTCAGGCGCTTGCCGTCGAGCCGGTGCAGATGGTGCGCGCCATGAGCGCGATTGCGAACAAGGGCGTCATGACGACCCCTCATTTCCTCAAGACACGTGCCGGGCAAGAGGTCGATTGGACCGATGGCGAGCAGCAGGTGCTGAGTGCTGAGACCGCCGCCGCCGTTGCGGATATGATGCGAACGGTCGTCGATGAAGGTACCGGCACCGGAGCGCAGGTCTCCGGTTACGAAATCTCGGGAAAGACGGGAACCGCGGAGCGCGCCGTGGAGGGCACATTTGGCTATCAAGAGGGAAACTACATGTCTTCCTTCATGGGTTTCGCGTCCACCACTGATGCGCGCGCGATGTGCTACATCACGCTTGACGGCACGGCTGCCGGCTCCGATGCGGCGACTCCGGTGTTCAAGACGATCATGGAGACGGCGTTGCCGGCGTTGGGCATCAAGCCCACGCGATAGGGTTCACACAGCCTGCACCACATCGAAGGGCGGGCGGGGTACCATATCACGTTGCAAGGAACGCGATCAGGAAGGGTCACCACTTAATATGGTTGAGATCGCAGTCAAGTACCTCGAGAGCACCACGGCGCGCGCCGCGTCGCGGGTGATCCCGATCGCGTATGCCGCGGCGTCGTCATCGACTCCCGCGAAGTCGGACCGGACGCCATCTTCGTCGCGTTCCCCGGCGAGCGCGTCGATGGAAACGATTTCGCCGCCGCCGCTATTGAGAAGGGCGCCGCCGCCGTCGTGATGACGCGGGAGCCCGACCAGACTCTCGTCGACGCCGCCCACGCGCGCAATTGCTCGTTGTTGACCTGCGACGACCCCACCGAGTTCCTCTTGCGCCTCGCCCAGGGCTACCGCGCACGCCTGCACTGCACCGTGATCGGTGTGACGGGCTCCATCGGCAAGACCACCACCAAGGACGTATTGGCCGCCTGTCTGGCAAAGCGCTTCCGCGTTCACGCCACCGCGGGCAACTACAACAACCTTATCGGCTTGCCGTTGACCATCCTGTCCGCCCCCGCCGACACGCAGATGCTCGTCCTCGAGATGGGTATGAACGATTTCGGCGAGATCGCTCGCCTCACCGCGTGTGCCCAACCGACCTTTGCCATCATCACCAAGGTGGGCACCTCGCATATCGGCATGCTCGGGAGCCGCGAGGGGATCGCCCGCGCCAAGGCCGAGATTCTTCAGGGCATGCCTCCGAGTGCCGAGAACTTCGAGGGGCACCATTCCGCCCTCGTGCTGCACGGCGAGGATGATTTCACCCCGCTCATCATCGAGAAGTATGCGCGGCCTCGCGGCATCGATGTGGTGCTTGCGGGCACCTCGACCGATGATGACGTCTATGCGACCCATGTAGAGCTTGATGAGACGGGGTGTCCGCACTTCGACATCACGTTCGAGGATGGCTTGAGCTTCAAGACGCACCTGTCCATTCCGGGTGCCCAGTCGGTGCCCAACGCGCTGTTCGCCGCGACCGTTGCGCACCGTCTCGGCGTTCCGGGTTTCGAGATCGACGAGGCGTTTTCCTCGCTTGCACTGACTGGCCGCCGCGCGCAGGTCCGCCATGCGACCTGCGGTGCCCGCGTTATCGACGATTCGTACAACGCCAGCCCCGAATCCATGGCAGCCGGCCTCAACTTGCTCGAGAGTCTTCCGTGCTCCGGCACGCGTATCGCCATCTTGGGCGAGATGGGCGAGATGGGCGAGGAGGCTCCGCGTCTCCATGCGCTCACCGGTGCCTATGCCGCCGCGAAGCGTCCCGGCCTGCTCATCTGCGTGGGCGGTGAGCTTGCCGAGGAGATGGCCACTGCCGCGCGTCTCATGGGTCTCGACGAGGGCGACGTGCACGTCGTTCCGTCGTGCGACGTGCTTATCAAGCGCTTCGCCGGGGTGATCGGCGAACGCGACCTCGTGTTGGTGAAGGGTTCGCGTTTCGTCGGACTCGACCGATTTGTGGAAGAGGTGTGCGCCGATGCTCGGTAACCCCGCGTATCCCACGTACCAAGTCTTTTTGGCCATTTTCATCTCGGCGGTGATCGCCGGGCTGATCATGCCGCTGTGGATCCGTTTCCTTAAAAAGGACGGCATCGGTCAGCAGATCCGCGCGGACGGCCCGCAGTCCCACCTGGTGAAGGCGGGAACTCCCACCATGGGCGGTGTGATCATCTTGCTTGCCGTGGTGCTCACCTGCTTCATCATGGCTAAGCCCACCATCGACCTCATGCTCGCCGTGGGCGCGATGCTCGCCACCGGCGCACTTGGGCTCTTCGACGATGTGACCAAGGTCGTGCAGAAACGCTCCTTGGCCTCACGCCCGCGGGCAAGATGATCGGTCTTACGCTGATCGTCTGCGTCTTCTTCGTCATCGCGGTGAACTACTGCGATGTGGCCCCGGTGATACGCTTTCCCGGCGGTTTTTCCATCGACTTGGGAATCCTCACCACGACGCTGACCATCTCCGGGATGACGATCGATATTCCGTGGCTGTACCTTGTGTTCGTGTTCTTGCTGCTTGCGGGCATGTCCAACGCCGTCAACCTCACCGACGGCCTCGACGGCCTGGGCGGGCGGTACGGTCATGATCTCCATGATCGTGATGGCCGCCGTGTGCTTTGTGTGCCACGACGCCAACCTCGCCATATTCTGCGCGGCATGCGCTGGCGGCTGCATCGGCTTTTTGTGGTTCAACGCCTATCCCGCGCAGATCTTCATGGGTGACACGGGCTCCCTCGCCCTGGGTGGTGCTTTGGCCGCCGTCGCCGTGCTTACCAACACCGAGGTCGTCTCCCTTGTCGTGGGCGGCTTGTTCATCACCGAGACGCTTTCGGTGATGATTCAGGTTGCGAGTTTCAAGGCTACCGGCAAGCGCGTGTTCCTCATGGCGCCCATACACCATCATTTCGAGAAGAAGGGCTGGGCGGAGACCAAGGTGGTCATCCGGTTCTGGATCGTCTCCGCGGCGTTCGGAGCCCTTGGCCTTGCACTCTTCTTCCAGCTGGGTTAGGAAGTTCATATGCCGTTGCCGCAACGTTTCAGCCTTCTCGTCCTCGGGCAGGGAGGGTCCGGTCTCGAAGTCGTCTCATGGGCCGTCGATCACTTGGGCGAGCGTGTCAGCTCGGTCACAACGTACGGGGGCGCGAGTTCGGAACCCTCAGATCGCACGCGTGCGCTTGAGGCGCGAGGCGCCCGGTTCGTCTATGGGACCGAGGTTGTCGAAGGCACATACGATATTTGCGTGGCGAGTCCGGGTATCTCCGAGTTTTCCGAGTTTTTCCGCAATGCCGGGGCGGTGAGTGGCGAGATCATGGGCGAGCCTGAGTTCGCGTGGCGCCTATCGCCCGAACGCTGGTGCGCCATCACCGGTACCAACGGGAAGACGACGGTGACGTCGCTCACCAACGAGCTCCTGCGCGCATCGGGCCTGCCGAGCGTCGCGGTGGGCAATATCGGCAACGTCTGCATCCACGATGTCGATCGCCGCGTTGAGGGGGAGTGGTTCATCGCCGAGCTTTCGAGCTATCAGATCGCCACGACGAGCGAGCTGCATCCGCGTGTCGCCGTTCTGCTCAATATCACGCCCGACCATCTGGGTTGGCACAAGACGCATGAGAATTACGCTCTGGCGAAGATCGGCTTGTTCCGCAATATGGACGAGAGCGATATCGCCATCGTCAACGTGGAGGACGAGGGCATTGCGGCCTTTGCCGACCGCGTGTATGTGCCGGGACGCCGCGTGCTCAAGCTCTCGCTTTCCGATGCCGGTGGCCCGGATGCCGCGTTCGTGCGTGACGGGCATCTTGTTGTGCGCCTGCACGGCGAGAACCGCCCTCGTGCGCGTGGACGAGCTCAATATCGCAGGCGCCCATAACACGTTGAACGCTCTCGCCGCGTCCACGGCGGCACTCGCCTGCGGGGCGAACGCGGAGGGTATCCGTGCCGGCTTGGTCGCGTTTCAGCCGCTGCCTCATCGTATTGAGCCCGTCGGTGAGGTTGCCGGCGTGACTTATATCAACGACTCCAAGGCGACGAACACCGACGCGGTCGAAAAGGCCCTCACTGCCTTTCCCAACGATCGCGTGATCTTGTTACTGGGCGGTGCCGATAAGGGTACTCCGCTCGATGAGTTCATGTCCGTCGTGGTGGAGCACGCCACTGCCGTCGTGTGCTTCGGAGCCGCCCGCGAGCGATTCCGCGCCGCCTTGGCCGAGGCTCCCGCTTCCACCGAGATCGATATCGCCGAGCCGATGACTTGCGCGATGCCGTGGACGTTGCCCGCTCCCTCGCGCAGCGCGGCGACGTCGTGTTGCTGTCGCCTGCGTGTGCGTCATTTGACGAGTTTTCCGGCTTCGAGGAACGCGGCGATGCGTTCCGATCTTACGTGGCGGAGCTTTCCGCCCTCGAGGGGTAACGCACCGTGGATGAGCCCAACGTCGTCTCCGGCGTGGCCGACGATGCCAAAAAGACAAAAGGCCGTTTGGCGCGTTCCGTCGCACGCGCGATGAGCGCTCGGTAACTTCGGGCGGTTCGAGCGCGTCTCAGGCGCGTCCCGGCAAGAGATCTCGCCGTGGTGCCACGGCGACCAGTCATTCCGAGCTGGGGGAGAAGCTGATCGCCGGCGTTCCCGCGCGGATTATGCGTCCCCGCCTCGTGTTCATCTCGTGCCTGATCGCGATCTGCGCCTCGGGTTGCTGATGGTGTACTCTGCATCGTCTGTCGAAGCCCTCAAGGAGGAGGGAAGCTCCTGGCACTACGTCTTTCGCCAGGCCATCTTTATGGCCATCGGGTTCAGTGCGTTCGCGGTTATCGGCACGCGCAAGATCATTCCCTGGCAGGCGTTTCGCACTCGTTTCGTGACGAGCGTGTGGTGGGCAGTCGTCGCGCTGCTCGTCATTGTGTTGGCGGTCGGTGCCGGTGGCGAGACGTGGGCGCCTCTCGTTGGATTCCACTGGGCTTCTTCAACTTGCAGCCCGCCGAGCTCGCCAAGCCCGCGGTCATCGTCTACGCGGCAAACATCCTCGCCGCGTATTACGACGATGGCACCCTCGACACCTCGTCGTTCTTGTTTTACCTGCTGCTTTGCGTGGGTGTGCCCGCGGTGCTCATCTTTGCCGAGCCCGACCTGGGAACCACGATCATCATTGTGGCGACGGTCTTTGCCATGGCCTACATCTGCGGCATTTCATACCGCCTGATCGCCGGCGCATTCGTGCTGATGGTCTTGGCGGGTATCATTCTGGCCGTCGCATCGCCCTACCGTTTCGCCCGCCTCCTCGTCTTCCTCGACCCGTGGAGCGACCCGTACGGCGACGGCTTCCAGGCGACGGTCGCCATCATGGCATTCGCCTCGGGCGGTCCGTTCGGTCGCGGCATCGGTAACGCGACCATGAAATATTACTATCTGCCCGAAGCCCACAACGACTATATCCTCGCGATTATTGGTGAGGAACTCGGTTTTGTTGGCATGGCCATCTTCGTCGCCGTGTTCCTTGCCATGATCGCGCGGGGTTCTACATCGCGCGCCGCTCGCCGACCCTCCATGGCCAGTTGGTCGCTGCGGGCTGTTCGTTTGTCTTGCTCATCCAGTTCATCATCAACTCGTTTGGCATCTTGGGCCTTTTGCCGATGACGGGTAAACCGCTTCCGTTCGTCAGCTACGGCGGTTCTTCGGTGCTCACGTCGCTCATACTTGCGGGATTCATCTTCCGCGTCTCGGTCGAAAGCAACGTCCAAACCTCTGCCGACCGCCGTCGCGCAAGCTTCCATGTTATGGCTGCGGGTAACGTGGAGGAGGATTCCGGTGTGGGCGATCCTATGCCGCGCGGTCGTGGCGGATTGCGCGTATACGAAGGGGGCGCCCCATCTTTGCCCGATCGTCCGCGCGGTCCGCGTCCGCGTGCGCGCGGAATGTCCGCGCATCGGAGCGGATGCCGCGCCCAGGTGGGTATCAGCGCGTGGATTTGGGCGGCGGTGCCTCCGAACGACTCCGTTCGCGTGACGCACGGCCTCGGGTGGATTATGGTGGTATCGCAGGCAACCCTCGCCCGCGCCGTTCCGGTGAGTCTGGTCGCGGTGATGGTAGAGGGCGAACGGGGAGGAGCCGTTATGACCGATAGCAGGCATTTGGTGGTCGCCATCGCCGCAGGTGGCACCGCAGGCCATGTGAATCCCGCCTTGGCACTCGCGGATGAATTGCGCTCCCGTGGGCACGAGGTTCACTTTTTTGGCGAGACGCGTCGTTTGGAGGGCTCACTTGTGCCCCAGGCGGGCTTCCCGTTCCACCCCGTTCACGTGACAGGCTTCGATCGACAGCGTCCGTGGACGCTCGTCACGGCCCTTATGCATCTAGCGCGTGAGGAGCACCGCTTGGTGGGCGAGTTTCAGTCTGGCTCCCTGCCCATGCCGGATGTTGCGATCGGTTTTGGGGCATATCTCGAGTTGCCGCTCGTGCGCGCCGCGGCTAAGCTCGGCATTCCCGTTGCCCTGCACGAGCAGAACTCCGTTCCCGGTCTTGCCAACAAGCGCTCCGCCAAGCTCGCGCGGCTCATCGCAACCGGTCAGCCGAGCGTGGGGGACATCCTTCGCGAGCATGCCGCTCTGCCACGCGCATCGTGTTCACCGGCAATCCTGTACGCCGCAGCGTGCTTGACGGCGACCGCGCACGTGGCCGCGCCGCTCTTGGAATCGATGAAGACGCGACGGTGTTGTTGGTCTTTGGCGGGTCCCTGGGAGCCAAGCACCTCAATGAGCGGCTCGCGGAACTCAAAGGCGCACTGCTCGCGATCGAGGGCCTGCATGTGGTTCAGTCGACGGGCAAGGGTGGCTACGATGACGCCGTCGCGGCCCTCGATCTGAGTGGCGACGAGGGCGCACGCTGGCAGGTCCGATCCTATATCGACGACATGGGCGATGTCCTCGCCGCCGCCGACCTTGTCTTGTCCCGCGCCGGCGCATCCTCAGTGGCCGAGATCGCCGCCCTCGCGGTGCCCTCTATCCTCGTTCCGTACCCCTTTGCCACGGCCGACCATCAAACCACCAACGCCCGCTTGCTTTCCGACGCCGGTGCCGCTGTGGTCTTTGCGGATGCGGACATCGATGGCGATTCTTTCCGCGAAGAGCTGCTCACCTTGTTGCACGACCCCGCCCGCCGCTCCGCGATGCATGACGCCGCCTGCGGCCTAGCCCAAGATAAAGCCGCCCAAGTCCTAGCCGACGAGCTAGAAGCCCTCGTGTAAGGGGGCCCATCGACAGAGTCCCCGCAGCCCCTCTCCTGCGGACATCGTCCCGCGCGCAGTTCGCGAAGCGCTGTTTGAGCACGGGATGATGTCCGCAGGGGAGGGGCGATGGGATCCGAGGCAATGGATGTGCCCGCCGCGAAGCGCTGTTTGAGCACGGGATGATATGCCGTGGGGCGGGGCGATGGGACCCGAGGCAATGCGAATGGCGTATACTAGATTAGTTTACGTATGCGATCATGCGAGGAGAGTCATGTCGACCATTGCAGTTCCCGAGGCGACGACCGCCCCGACGTTCAAGAGCGCTCACTTTATCGGCGTCGGCGGTGCCGGCATGAGCGGCATTGCCTTGGTTCTCCATGAGCGTGGTTTCACCGTCACGGGTTCCGACCTCAAGACCTCCCGCTATGTCCGTCAGCTCACGCGCTCTGGCGTCAACGTCCATGTGGGGCATAAAGCCGCCACGATCGATGAGGTCAAGCCCGATGTCGTGGTGGTTTCCACGGCGATCCCCGAGACTAATCCGGAGCTCATGCGCGCGCGTGAGCTCGGTATTCCCGTTTGGCACCGCGCCAAGATGCTTTCTGCCCTCGGGTATGGCCGCACGACGGTCGCCGCTGCTGGTACGCACGGCAAGACGACGACCTCTTCTATGGTTGCGACTATGCTCGACCGCATGGGGCTCGACCCGAGCTTTTTGATCGGCGGTGTCGTTGAGGGCTATGGAACCAACGGCAAGAACGGCGATGGGGAGTACTTCGTCGTCGAGGCGGATGAGTCGGACAGCTCCTTCCTCTACCTCGATCCTCATGTTGTCATCGTGACCAACGTCGAGGCCGACCACATGGACCACTATGGCTCGCTCGCCGAGATCGAAGACACGTTCTGCGCGTTTATGCGTTTGGTGGACGAGGACGGCGCGGTCATCGTCTGTGGTGAGGATCCGCGCCTCGTCGAGCTCGCCCGTTCGACTGGTCGTTCGGTGTTCACCTATGGTGAAGGCGAGGGTTTCGACGCCGTCTGCACGCCGAGGGCTTCCAGCCATACCTTCGGTACCGATTTTACGGTCGCTCTTCCCGATGGGGCTGTTCGCTCCGTCTCCATTAAAAACAATCCCGGTCGTCATAACATGCTGAACGCCACTGCCGCCCTTGTCGCGGCCTATGTGCTCGGCCTCGATACACAGGAGGCCGCGACGGCCCTCTCCACGTTCGAGGGTGCCCGCCGCCGTTTCTCGCACGTGGGTGAGACCCGCGGCGTCATGCTCGTGGATGACTACGGCCATCACCCGACCGAAGTGAAGGCGACGCTTCATGCTGCCAAGTCTTTGGACTTCCAGCACGTTATCGTCGTGTTCCAGCCGCACCGCTATTCGCGTCTCCAGGCGCTGTGCGACGACTTCGTCGACGCGTTTGCAGATGCGGATACCGTTGTGCTCGTAGATGTCTTCCCGGCGGGCGAGATGCCCATCCCCGGCGTGACGAGCAAGATGCTCGCTGATAAGATTCGCGCCGCCCACCCCGACAAACAGGTGCGCTACGCGTCCGACCATCAGTCCCTCATGGCCTGTTTGGATGAGGTCGCGCAGGCGGGCGATCTGCTCATCACCATGGGTGCGGGCGACGTCACCGCCGTCGGCCCCGATTATCTCGAGTATGTCGCGAGCAAGGATCAATAGTCGATGGGTGTGTTCAACGCCGTCATGTCGCTCTCGGGCACGATCGACACGGACATTATCGAGCAGGAGAAGCTCGCCCGTCACACGAGCTATCGCATTGGCGGCAAGGCCGATCTGTTCGTGACCTGCCATAGCTATCATTCCCTGCGCCGCACCATCGAGGTACTCGCCCGCGAGCGGGTGCCATGGGTCATTATCGGAAAGGGCTCCAACCTGCTCGTCGCCGATGAGGGCTATCGTGGGGCGGTCATCACGCTCGGCAGCGAATTCTCCCGCTTCGTGCTGGGTGAGGATGGTCGAACCATCACCGTCGGTGCTGGGGCTATCCTCGCGCGCCTGGTGAACGAAGCCCTTTCCAAGGAGCTCGCGGGCCTTGAGTTCGCGGTGGGCATTCCGGGAACCGTGGGAGGCGCGATTTCCATGAACGCCGGCTCGCGAACCGAGTGGATTGGAACGCTTGTTCAAGATGTCATGACGTATAAGCCGGGCGAGGGGATGCGTCATTACGGGCACGACGACATCGCCTGGGGGTATCGCGAGTGCGGAATTCCGCGCGATGAGATCATCCTCGAGGCGACACTTGAACTCATGCCGGGCTTGAAAGATGAGATTCGCGCTCGCATGGAGCGCGCCCTAACGCGTCGCCGTCGTACGCAGCCGCTCGGCGTCCCGTCCTGCGGCTCGGTGTTCCGCAACCCCCCCGATCGCGCCGTGGGCGCCATGATCGAGGAATGCGGATTAAAGGGTTTTTCGCAGGGCGGGGCGGAAGTCTCGTCCGTTCACGCTAACTTTATCGTGAACAAGGGAACCGCTTCCGCGGCAGATGTCTCCGCGGTCATACGGCACGTGCACAAGACGGTAAGGGAGAGGTATGGCGTCGAGCTACAACCAGAAGTCAAATTCCTCGGCTTCTAGGGCTCCCAAGCTACCTACCGTCGTGCCGCGGCAGCCAAGAAGGCCCCGGCTTCCAGGAAGTCGTCGTCGGCTCCTCAACCCGCTCCCGTCTCGAGGGGTGCGGCGAAGCCCAGGCCCGTCTCTGCGCGCTCGCAGATTGCCCGACCTGCGTCTGCCATGGGCGTCTCGAAGGCAAAGCGCCCTGTCCCCACCAAGCGTGGCGTGGTTCCCGGCAAGAGCGCCAAGGCTTCTGCCCGGCAAGGCAATTGCCCCATGGCACGCGCCCCGTCGCTTCCCCTGCGGCGGTTCGAGCTGCCGAGAAAAAAACTTCCACCGCTCATGTTTCGTCTTTGACATCCGGCAAGAAGACGGCCGCAAAGATCGTCCGGTAGCCCGGGGTCAAGCGCGCGAGTACTGCCCGCTGCATGGTCAAGCCCAGCTCGAAAAAAAACGGGTGTCGTCCGCGTCCTGCGTCCCCTCATGGGGGCCTTCGCGGCAATCGGGGGCTTTTTTACCGCGCTCGCTTCAAAACTCAACATCCGCAAACCGAGTCGAGGCGTGCTCATCGCTGGCGTGGGCGGACTTGCCGCCGTGGCACTTGCCGTCGTCGTCATTGCGAACTCTGCGCTCTTTGAGGCCTCCGATATTCAAGTGCGGGGTAGCGATCACGTTGAGCAACAGACGGTGCAGGCTCTTGTCGATATTCCCGAGGGGACGACCCTGCTCAACGTCGACGAGAAGGCTATTCTCGAGCAGCTCCAGGCGAGCCCGTGGATCAAGGGCGTTCAGATTGAACGCTCCTGGCCGCATGCGCTCGTCATCACGCCTGTGGAACGCCAACTGAAGGCCATCGCGTATATCACCGCGGACGAGATCGCCTGGGCGATCGGCGATGACGGTACTTGGATTGCTCCCGTGACCCTTCTGGTCGCCGTCGATGCGGAGGGCAACGAAGTGGAGGTGGGCGAAGATGGGTCTGTGCCCGAGGGTGCCACCCTGCTGTCCTCCCAGGAGGCCGCGTTGAGGGTCGCACAAGATTCCGGCGCCCTTCTTTTGACCGATGTGCCCAGCGATCATCTCCCCAAAAGCGGCGAGCCGGTGAATTCGGACGTGGTTTTGGCGGGACTTGAATACGCAAACGGCTTTTCCTCGGAGTTCGTGGCGCAGATCAAGAGTTTGTCGGTCTCGTCGGTGGAGGCAATTTCGGCATATCTGATCTCCGGCGTTGAGGTCTCGCTCGGCGCGCCGGACAATATCACCGAGAAGGAGCGCGTGGTCACCAAGCTGCTGTCCCAAGAGACGGGTGTGTCGTTCATCAACGTCCGTGAGCCTGGCGCCTACACGTTCCGTAGCGCTCCACAATAGGCTGCCGATGAGGGTTGACTGGTAATGCTCACGAGGTCTGGCGCGTTTCTGACGCGCGCCATTTTTGCGCTCGCCGAACGGTCTTTGGGAATACCAGCGGAAATGCCGTATACTTCACAATATGCGCAGGTCGGTTTGACTTGAGAGCCTACTTTGTGCAAACATAGCACGGTTTACCTTGACTTTTAATCTCTAGTTGAGGGTTAACGTCGTGACGTTTCGCCTAAGGGCTAGCAACATAGCGTTCGAAAGGACCGCACATGCACGAGAACGAGATCAACAACTACCTTGCTGTCATCAAGGTCGTCGGCGTGGGCGGTGGCGGCACGAACGCCGTGAACCGCATGATCGAGGAGGGCATCCGCGGCGTTGAGTTCGTCGCCATCAACACGGACGCTCAGGCCCTGGCCATTTCCGATGCCGACATCAAGGTTCACATCGGCACCGACATCACCCGCGGTCTAGGCGCGGGCGCAACCCCGAGGTCGGTCGTAAGGCCGCCGAGGAGAGTCGTGACGACATCGCCGAGGCGCTTGCCGGAGCCGACATGGTCTTCATCACCTGCGGTGAGGGTGGTGGCACCGGTACGGGCGCTGCCCCCATCGTGGCCGACATCGCGATGAACGACGTGGGCGCCTGACCGTCGCCGTCGTGACCAAGCCCTTCACCTTTGAGGGCCGCAAGCGCAAGAATTCCGCCGAGGAGGGCATCAAGACCCTCGCCGAATCCGTCGACACCATGATCGTCATCCCGAACGACCGCCTGCTCGACATCGCCGAGAAGAAGACCACCATGCTCGAGGCCTTCACCACGGCCGACGGCGTCCTGTCCCAGGGCACCCAGGGAATCACCGACCTCATCACCGTCCCCGGCGTCATCAACCTCGACTTCGCCGACGTCAAGACCATCATGAAGCAGGCCGGCACCGCCATGATGGGCATCGGCGTCGCCTCCGGCGACACCCGCGCCGTCGATGCCGCGCAGCAGGCGATCTCCAGCCCGCTGCTCGAGAGCTCCGTCGACGCGCGACGCGCGTCCTGCTCTCCATCGCCGGCTCCAAGGACCTCGGCATCCAGGAGATCAACGACGCGGCCGACCTCGTCGCCAACGCCGTCGACCCGGATGCCAACATCATCTTCGGTACCGTTGTGGACGAGTCCCTGGGCGATCAGGTTCGCATCACGGTAATCGCCACTGGTTTCTCTGATTCCAACGTGAACCGCCAGGACGAGCTCTTCGCTGCTTCCAAGGCTCCCCGTTCCGAGCGTTCCTCTGAGCCTGCCGCTGCTCCTGCGGCAACGCGCAACATCGGCGGCACTGAGCTTCCGAATTTCGGCAACGATCAGTTCGAGCTTCCCGACTTCCTCAAGCGCGGCAACTTCTAATTCGTCCACGTGACTTGTCGGAGGGGTCCGGCACTTGCCACGCAAACGTCTCGCCGTCGAGCTTTGCTCAACGGCTGCGGAATGTTTGCTTAGGCAAGTGCCGGACCCCTCCTTGCGTTAACGTGGTAGAGAATTTGAAGGTGCCGAAAGCTCGGAGGCTTCGCAGCTCTCACGCGTAAGGTGGGGCGGCGGGGCGGCTTGCTGGAACTTGTGTTTGACGAGATGGGGATATCGCTATGGAACGCGTTGTGGTTGATGGGGTGGCGCTTGTCGGTGGGTGCGACGGCGGGGTGCGATTCGGCTTCACGGAGCGCACGGGCGGCGTGTCCGAGGCTCCGTACACCTCGCTGAACCTCGGGTCCCACGTGGGAGACGATCTCGAAGCCGTTCTGGAGAACCGGCGGCGCGCGCTTCATGCGCTGTGTAAAGCCGCGCCTTTTCGGCGGCCGCCCGGGCGCGTGGGCGGCCGAGGGCTTTGACGGTCTGCTCGACCGTCTCCTTGTTCCCAACCAAGTCCACGGCGACCATGTCGCCGTGGTGCGCGATTCGGACCCCACCTCCCTGGCTTCTGTGCGGACCGAAATCGCCGCGGGCGCGATGCGATCGTCTGCGTGGCCCCCGGTACGCCGGTGATGCTCTGTTTTGCCGATTGCGTGCCGGTCGTCCTTACGGCTCCATCCGGATTCGCCGTGATCCACTCCGGCTGGAAGGGGACGATCGCGCGCATCGCCGCCAAGGCGTCCCGTGCTCTCGCGGACGAGGCCGTCTGCGCGCCCGAGGACATACGGGCCTATATCGGGCCGCACATCCAAGGCGATGAGTACGAGGTGTCCGATGAGCTCATCGGGCGATTCGATGAAGAGTTCGGCTGGCACGGCTCCGGTGTGACGCGCCTGCTCGACCTGTCGCGCGCCATCCGGCAGGCGCTCGTCGAGGCCGGCGTCCCCGCGTCGAGCATTTGGGACCAGGGCCTGTCCACCGTTCGCGATAACGACCGCTTCTTCTCATATCGAGCCGAGGGCGGGACGTGCGGGCGGCACGCCGCTGTCGCGGTGATCGCCTAGCCGGGAGCTTGGGTTGGCCAGCGCTCTCGTTAGACGCCGTTGTATGTGTGTTTCTGGCAGGATGCTCGGAGTCGAAGCCGAAGGAGGGTAACAATGTCGAAAAGCGGCGCGATTTGAAGCCTAGTTTTCGACGTTGTTACCATCTGGATCGATGATGGTCAACGGCCTCCCTTAGGGCAGCCCTTTCATTTCCCTGACATTGCGTTTACGCGAGGCGTGCGGGGCCGACGTTAGACTTGCCTGGTATAAAACCACACGTCGCGAAGGACCCCCATGCGCAAACTGTTTTCCCGCCAGCTCATCGAGGCACGTCACGAGATGCTCTCCATCTACGAGGCGGTCGACCTTTCCCTGCACGATGCCGTGAACGCGTTTATCGCCAACGATAAGGATCTTGGCAAGAAGGCTCAGCGGGCCGCCGATCACGTCGATGCGCGCAGTGCCAACCTCGAAGCGGTCTGCTACAACCTCATTGCCACGCAGTCACCGGTCGCCTCGGACTTCCGCTTGCTGCAGACAATCATCTACGTGAACTTCAACCTCCAGCGCATGAGCGACAAGGTCCGCCGTATCGCACGTGCCGCGCGTCACAAGGTCGCTCAGGAAATTGAGCTTCCCGCCGAACTCGTTGACCTTATCGAACGTGAGGCGGAGAGCGTGTATCGCGTGCTCGGCGCATCGGTGTCCGCCCTGGTGAACAACGATTTGGGGATCGTGCTCGATCTCTCCAACCAGGACGAGGCGGTTCACGAGATCTACGAGCAGTTCTTCCGCACCTTCAACCGTATGAACGCCGAGGACATGGCAGATGATTCATCGCTCGACGACCTGCGCCGTGTCATCATGGTGTCGCGCTACCTCGATCGCATCGCCGCCATCTCCATCGACGCCGCGTTCCGTTTGACGTTCCTGCTCACGGGCCAGCGCCTGTGCGCCGATGACCTCGCAGATGCCGATGAGGATGAGCTGGAGAGCATGCGCGTTCCCGCGGGTGAGGGCGTGACGCTCGATCCCGCTCGTGACGCGCGCTACGTCGCCGCCCTTGCGCCCGACGAGGTGGGCGAGGCGCTCGCGTCGCTTATCGAAGACGGCGCCGATACCGAACAGACGGAATAGTCGCGCCCAAAGGGTGTTTATAGGGGCTTGGGCTCGTCGAGCACTTGCGCAGGTACAACATTTGATACCATATCGGGATGTGGCGCGGGTGTAGGGTGCACCCGCGTGCCTGCGTCAATCGCTCGAAGAGATCGGAGTCCCTCCGTGCGACGTATTCCCTCCGCCCAGTTCTGCAATGCGCGTGCAGCGACATCTTTCGCAGATCGAGGGCAAGAAGGTTCGGTTCCGCTCAAGCGCCGCCGCATCCCGCTGTTTCTCGCGACAGCGGTTGTGTCCCTGTCGACTATGGCGGCCCTGTCCGCCTGCAGCTCGGAGGGTGCGACGGAATCCATTACCGTGGCCGGCTCTACGACCTGCCTGCCCATCGCCGAACAAGCCGCTGAGCTCTTTAAGGAAGAGGCCGGCATCGGCGTGCTCGTGAGCGGTCTTGGGTCCTCTGCCGGCATCGAGGCCGTCTCGACCGGTACCGCCGAGATTGCGACGTCCTCGCGCGGGCTCAATGCCGAGGAGTCCAAGCTCGGCCTCACCACGGTGCCGGTGGCCCATGACGGCATCGCGGTGATTGTGAACACGGAGAATCCCGTGCATGACCTCACGATTGAGCAGCTGCGTGGCATCTATTCGGGCCAAATCACCAATTGGAGCGAGGTCGGTGGCGAGGATCTGACGATTCAGCTCGTCAACCGCGATGAGGCCTCCGGCACCCGCGAGGCGTTCAAATCGATCGTCATGGACGGCTCCGCTTTCGACCGTCGCGCCGCCGTGCTCTCCGGCACGGGCCAGGTGCGCGATGTCGTGAGTCGTTCCCGCGGTGCCATCGGCTATATTTCCATGGGCTTCGTCGAGTCCAAGTACGCTCAAACGAGCGTGCGCGCCATGAGCGTCAACGGCGTTGCTCCGTCCGAGGGGACCATCGCCACGGGCGAGTACCCCATCTCACGCGATTTGTACTTCTTCACGAAAGGCGAACCGACGGGCGCCGCTGCGGAGTACATCGAGTACGTCCTCTCCGACGAGATGGATGAGCAGATCCGCGAGGCCGGCTTCATTCCGGTCGAAACGAGTGGGGAGGGAGCATGAGCCAAATGACCGAGCAGAACGCTCCGCGCAAGCGTGACTTGGCGCTCGTCTCGCGCAGCACCTATCTTAAGGAGAAGGCGCTGCAATACCTGTTTTTCGGCTGCGCGTTCCTGGCCGTCGTCACGGTCGTGCTCATCTTCGCGTTCACGATGATGCAGGCCGTCCCCGTGTTCACCGATATCGGCCTGGCGAACTTCTTCAGCTTCACCTGGCGCCCACTGAAGGACACTATGGCATCCTGTCGCTCGCTGCCGGCACGGCGCTCGTGACGGTCGGCGCACTCGTCCTGGGCGTTCCGCTCGGCGTGGGAACCGCCGTGTACCTCACCGAGATCGCATCTGCTCGCGTGCGCGCCCTCATCAGCCCTGCCGTCGATCTGCTTGCGGGCATCCCGTCGATTATTTACGGCTTCTTCGGTATGGTCATCATCCGCCCCTTCGTCGCCGATCTCACGGGCGGTTTGGGCTTCGGCGCGCTCACCGCGTGGTTCGTGCTCGCCATCATGATCGTCCCCACGATCACCACGCTCACCATCGACGCGCTTACTTCCATACCCATGGGTATCCGCGAGGCGAGTTTCGCGATGGGGGCCACCAAATGGCAGACCATCTACAAGGTCGTGCTTCCTGCCGCGAAATTCGGCATCGTCGACGCCGTCGTGCTCGGTATGGGTCGCGCCATCGGCGAGACCATGGCCGTCCTCATGGTCGTGGGTAATGCCCCGGTCATCCCCGAGTCTATCTCGAGTCCGGTCTCCACGCTCACGAGCCAGATCGCGCTCGACATGAGCTATTCCTCCGGTCTGCACCGCACTGCCCTGTTCGGCATGGGCGTGGTGCTCTTTATCGTGTCGGCATCGCTCGTGGGCATTGTCCGCCTGCTTTCCAAGATGAGGAAGGGGTAGGCCATGTCCCAAGCACAAGACGCCTCCAAGGCCCCCAACGCCGCTCCTGAGGCGGTTGTCCAGGCCGAGTCCTCCGCCCAGCGCATCAAGCGCGCGCTCGCTTCTGACAAGAAGGAACGCATCTCCAAGAACACGAGCAACAAGATTATGCTCGGTGTGTTTCGCGTCGCTGCGGCCATTACCACACTCGTGCTCGTTGCCATCATCGCCTACGTGGTGGTCAACGGCCTCCCGCACATCTCGCTCGACTTCATCTTCGGTTGGCCCGAGGGCGTCAATGCCGAAGGCGGCATCTGGCCCACGATCGTGTCGACCGTCTACGTGACCGCCCTGGCGATGCTCATCTGCACGCCCATCGCCGTGCTCGCGGCCGTCTACCTCGCCGAATACGCCAAGCAGGGTCGTCTGGTCAACATTATCCGCTACGCTGCCGATACGCTCGCCTCAGTGCCCTCAATCGTCATGGGCCTGTTCGGCTACGCGTTGTTCGTCGAGGCGATGGGCTTTGGCCTGTCCATGATCTCGGCGGCGTTGGCCCTCGCGCTGCTCATGCTGCCCATCATCATGCGCACCACCGAGGAGGCCATTCGCGCCGTCCCCCGCTACATCCGCTGGGGCGCCTACGGCCTGGGCGCCACCAAGTGGCAGGTCGTGAGCAAGATCGTCCTGCCCTCGGCGTTCGGTCGCATCGCCACGGGCATCGTGCTCGGCATCGGTCGTGCCATCGGCGAGACGGCCGTGGTGCTTTATACGATGGGACAGGCCATCAACATGCCCATCACGCCCCTCGACTCCGGCCGCCCCATGACGGTCCATCTGTACCTGCTGGCGAATGACGGCATCAACATGAATGCGGCGTATGGCACCGCCCTGCTGCTCATGGCCATCATTCTCGCTTTCAACCTGTTCGCCCGCTGGCTTTCCCGCAAGAGCAAGTAAGGAGCTCCACGTGACCGTCTACCGTACGCGCCCGAGGCGGCGCAGAGCGCCATCACCGTCAAGAAATTCAACTTCTGGTACGGCGACTTCCATGCGCTCACCGACGTGAACCTGAATATCGCCAAGAACAAGATCACCGCTTTCATTGGACCCTCTGGTTGTGGTAAGTCCACGTTCCTGCGCTGCATGAACCGTATGAATGACCTTATCGAGGGCACGCGCAACGAGGGCACGATGGAGCTCGACGGCTCCAACATCTACGCGGAGGGCGTCGACCCCGTTGACCTGCGTCGCCGTGTGGGCATGATTTTCCAGCAGCCCAATCCCTTCCCTAAGTCGATCTACGAGAACGTCGCGTTCGGCCCGCGCCTGCAGGGCGTCACGAGCAAGAGCGATCTGGATGACATCGTCGAGGAGTCCCTCAAGCGTGCCAACCTCTGGAAGGAGGTCTCCAACCAGCTGTCTAAAGACGGTCTGGCCCTCTCGGGCGGTCAGCAGCAGCGTCTTTGCATTGCCCGCGTGCTCGCGGTGCAGCCCGACGTACTGCTCATGGACGAGCCTTGTTCCGCCATCGACCCCACGAGTGTGCAGAAGGTCGAGGACCTCATGGCCGAGCTCGCGCCCGAGATGACGATCATCATCGTCACCCACAACATGCAGCAGGCCGCGCGTATCTCCGACCACACCGCGTTCTTCCTGCAGGAGGTTGCAGGGGAGCCCGCGACGCTCATCGAATACGGCGAGACCGACGCCATTTTCACCACTCCCATG
>ENA-OPZD01000018-OPZD01000018.1-human-gut-metagenome-genome-assembly--contig:-NODE-18-length-95599-cov-26.834213_pt1 | contig 95599 bp, 77 predicted proteins | sample MGYA00242479_ERZ504495 | MGnify/ENA primary metagenome ERZ504495 (study PRJEB26092, sample SAMD00036286) | human gut metagenome | host: Homo sapiens | study: EMG produced TPA metagenomics assembly of... | reverse complement strand
CGTCGGGGTTGGCCGTTGTATTGGTTTTGCGGTGGTCATGGCCCAGGTGAGACGCCCGGTCCCTTTCCGAACCCGGAAGCTAAGGCCTGGTCGCGGCGATGGTACTGCACTCGAGAGGGTGTGGGAGAGTAGCACGCCGCCGCATTCACGTCGGGGTTCCCGTCGAGCGTGACGCTCCGGACCCCTTCTTTTGTCTTTTGGTTCTTGTTTCCCGCGCGCGCGGGAGGCTCCCAATCCACAACATTCAACTTAATAATATGAAGATCCTTGGTAGAGCGCTCCGCTCCCAAGGATCTTTTTGTATTTCTGGGCAAATAATCGCCATTCCAGCAAACTGCCCGGCATAACGGAATGGTGGCTCAGCAAAGCCGGGCCAAGAAAGGGAAGGCCGGGAACGGCCGCAAATCCATGTCACAGTCCATTGCGCGAAACAATAACACGGCAACGCAAGATGACGAGAACATCTCCATCAATCTTATTCTTGCCATTCTGTCAACTGGAATCATGGCCTTCATTGGCGTCCTTACGGAAACCCTCACCAACGTGCTTTTCCCTGGATTAATGGCGGAATTCCACGTCGACACGTCCACTGTTCAATGGCTGAGACCGGCTATCTGCTTACGGTAGCGCTTGTCACGCCGCTCTCAAGCTATTTCAAGCGCAAACTGAAGTTGCGTACCATCTTCCTTACCGCAATCGTGCTCTGCATCACCGGCTGCCTGATGGCAGCTTGCACGTTGAATTTTCCTATGCTGATGACCGCGCGAATACTACAGGGAGCGGGCACGGGAATCGCGCTTCCGTTGATGTTCAATATCATTCTTGAACAGTCTTCGAAAAGCAAAATCGGCATGCTGATGGGCGTTGGAGGCATGGTGGTGGCCGTGGCGCCGGCACTCGGACCGACTGTGGGCGGTCTTGTCGGTACGTTCATGCCGTGGCGTTGGATTTTCGTGATTCTGCTGCCGTTCTTGTTTGTTTCGCTGGTGTGCGGCCTTAAAACGATTCATCAGGTCACTCCTACCGAAGAGGCGCATATCAATCCGCTGCATGTGCTTTGCCTAGCAGTCGGATTCGTCTGTTTCGTGTTTGCGCTCGACCGTGGCGGATCCGCCGTTACCGCAGTGAGTAATGGGGATACTTCCGCGACTACGCAATGGTGATTGCAGTGGTTCTGCTGCTGATTGCCATGGCCGCTTTGCTAGTGTTCGCTTGGGTGTCGCATCGTGCGTTCTCGCCGCTGGTTCGTCTGACCGTGTTGCGGAGTGTGAAATTCCGTTGGCATTTGCTTGCGTATGTGCTGCTGCAGTTTGTGACGATCGGTTACGGCTATATGATTCCGAACGCTTCGCAACTGGGATTCGGCGCGTCTGTGCTTGCCGCAGGCGTGGTGTTGCTGCCTGGCGCGTTGCTGGGAGCGGCTAGTGCTCCGGTTTCGGGATCGCTGCTTGATAAGTTCGGTTCGGTCCGCCCGATGTTCACTGCCATGCTCGCCGACCTGCGTGCCTTCGCGTCCAAACGATAGCTGCTGTGCTCACGGTACGTGAGCTCGTGTCCGGATCCCTCCACTCGCTGGAAGAATCTGGACAATTCGGGGGTGTATATGCGGGCAGATTCCTCCAGTGGGTGGGAGAATCCGGATGCTGGGAAGTATACCAACGTATCAATTCCTCCAGTGGATGGAGGTTTCAGGACGTTTGGAGGCCGGTGCGCGGGTGTTTTCCTCCAGTGGGTGGAGGTTTTCGGACTGTAGAAGGCCTATGGGCGTACTGATTGTTCCAGCCACTGGAGGAATTCGGACTGTGAGAGTCTTGGCAGCGGGCTGATTCCTCCAGTGAGTGGGCGATCTGGGACGCTGAGAGGTGCGTTGGCGGGTGAATTGTCCCAGAGGGTGGAGAATTCGGTGCGCGGGGAAGTCCTCACGTGTACGGATTCCTCCAGTGAGTGGGCGATCTGGGACGTTGCGACACGCCGATTTGGGGTTTGAAAGAAACTGTTGTATTCTAATCAAGTTGCGTTTCGCGGATAGACACTGTGAGACGTTGCATAATTGGAGAATTCGCCTAGTGGTCTATGGCGCACGCTTGGAAAGCGTGTTGGTGTAACAGCCTCACGAGTTCGAATCTCGTATTCTCCGCCAGCAGGGTTTTCGAAGAAATTCGAAAACCCTTTTTCATGCCCGAAAATGGCTTCCTTTCAGCGATTCCAACCAGTTTGGCCCATATGCCATTTTGCCGTGTGATGCCTTCGAATGACGTTGGAAACGCCGATATCGATGACACATTAGGTGACACACATGACGGACCAAATCGGTGTGTCACTCTATCGTCGAAAGGAACTCCGGCATGTTCTCTCATCCCAACCCGGAGGCGTATGCGTCTGACGCCTCCCACATCCGCGTCTTTGTCGGGGAACGTGATGCTTCATGTCTAACTCTTTACTCCTTTTACTCTGTTTACTCTTTTTATGTGCTGAAAAGAGTAATAGACGTTGAAATTTCAACGTTTTTGCTTACACTTTTACACTTGTCCCTCTCTCTAGAAGGACAAGTGCCTTCCAAAATCCTTCTAAACCGTTGGAATCATTGGGATTCTGCACATTTTTCAAGCTTGAATGAGAGTGAAAAAATGTACACGTCCATGTCGGTCGCCACGGCTCCGCAAATCGGAACGGAGGTCCTATGAGCGGGAGACGAAAGTTCGGTTCGGTCCTGGTGCGTTCCGCCCGCGACGGGCATAAGTACGTGCAGGCCCGCTATCAGCCACCGGTATGGGCCTATTCCAAGTGGCCCGACCTGCCGAGGCACTATACGAAGAATTTCGATGCGGAATACACTGCGATGGCCGAAGCATGGCTGGCGGAACAGGAACGGCTCATCAAGCTGGGAAGCTGGGAGCCGCCCCGAATCGAGAAGACCAAGGAACTAAGTTCGACCATAACGTTCCGCGAGTATGCGCTCGACTTCGTGCAGAACCGCAGAAAACCGAACGGACAACGGATAGCGCCGACCACGCGCGAGAAGTACCTGCAATACCTGGACGATTATCTGCTGCCCGTCCTAGGCGACAAGCCGATGGGAAGCATCGGTCCGCGGGACATCGAGAAGTGGGCCGACTCCATGAGGGTGGGCAAGGCCGGCGAGGGTGCCTCCGTCAAGCACAAGGCATATGTGCTGCTGCGTGAGATCTTCAGGGATGCGTGCGAGCGGGAATTGGACCAGGACGGAACCACTCTGCTCAAATCCAATCCGGTGCACATCCGCATGTACAAACCGACGGCTCGTTTTCAGTACGTGGATATCAGTATGGAAGAGCTGAATGCGCTGTATCATGCCATGCCGCAGCGGTTCGCGGTGGTGGTCTACCTGTCCGGGGTCATGGGGCTCCGGCCGGGAGAGGTGTACGGGCTGCAGCGAAGGGACGTGAGGCTCAAGGACGACCTTTCGGAGGGCGTGCTTGACATCGTGAGGGCGGCGAAGGAATACAGTCCGAAGGATCCGGAAACAGGCAAACGCCATAAGAAGGTGCTGGTCAACGAAACCAAGAGCACCGGAAGCGTCAGACATCCACCGATACCGGGGTTCATCTGCAAGGCGCTGGACCTGCACCTTCGAACATTCGTGCCGGACAATCCAACCGCTTTCCTGTTCACGGGACCAAGGACGTGCGAGGTGGTCAACGCCCAGACAGTACGCAACGCCTGGTACAGGGCGCGCAAAAGCGTTCCGAGGCTTGAAGAGAAGAAGGTTTCCCTCTACAACCTGCGCCACCGTGCCATCAGCCATATGAAGGCGTACACGAATTCGGACAAAACCGTGATGGAATTCGCGGGGCACGAACGGCTGGACACCGACCGGCACTACCAGCATGCGGTGGAGACGGAACGGCGAAGAATCATTTCGGGCATGGAGAACGACGCCAAAGACGCGATCCCCTCCGTTTCCGGGAATGACGTACCCGTGCCGCGGAACGCCGGAGACACATCCGTCGAGATTGCCCGTCTTCTGGAGAGAACCGACGTGGCGGCACGCATAACGCTTCTCAAGGTCATGGACGCCAACGAACGAGAGGAGGTGATGCGCCGGCTATCGCCCGAGACGAAGGAAGAAACCCTGTCACGGATGCTGATGGAACCCCAATGACCGTACATGGCATGAGCCGATATCGGACGTCGTAACAAGGAACCGACGTGGTAGCTATAAGCCCGGGCAACCGTCCGAACGTAAACGAATCAGACCGGAAGGGTCAGAAAGGAACGAAACAATGGCAAACGTACACACGATGGACTCGATTCATCGGCCGTTGGCGGTCACCGTCTCTGTAGCGGCACAGCTGCTGGGATTCAAGGACACCAAAAGCATCTACACGCTCATCAGACAGGGCAAAATCAGAGCCCGCAAATCAGGACGTATTTTCCTGATCAGCTACAAATCACTGGAAGATTACGTCGAAGGATGCTGAGAGGCATCGTAGGAAAGGAAAAGCGTCTGTCGCTGAACAACGACAGACGCCAACAAAACCAATGAACAGTATAACGCAAAAAACGGAAAAACAAAGCAGACCGACTATGTTCTGACGCCAATGCTCGATGAACTGGTACGGAACGTCGAATTCCTGGGAGAAAACGTGTGGTTTCCATCTGGAGCGATCACTATATTGGGCGGACGCAAACGCTGTGGCAAAAGCACGCTCGCCCTGTACGAGTGCGCGAGATTCTCGGCCATGGGCAAGAAGGTCCTCATCGTGCAGCGAGAGGACGATGCCGGTCTCGTAAAGGCAAAACTGCAATGCATGGGCGCCGATCTGGGCAACATCATGCTGTACAAACGTCGTGCCGGCGGAATCGAGTACTGTGGCTTCAACGCCGGGGACCTGCGGGGAATCGTGGAATCGGCCGAAAGGATGCACGCGGATCTCGTGTACATAGACCCATTGCATGGCCTCGCCGCCGGCCGCATGAACGACCAGCAGTCCGCCGACTGTCTGATCGCGCTCGACGCCATGGCGAAAAGAAACAACTGCTGCGTGCTGGGCATCCTCCACGCGAAAAAGGATCCGGAGGACGTGTCATACGCCATTTCCGGATCCGACCAGTGGGTGGCCAAGGCACGTTCCTACCTCTACCTTGAAACATGTCCGAACGCATCCGATGTGGCCTGTGCCAGCAGGTGGATGCGTCGTATTCCGATACCGTCAACACCAAAATCCGCTTCGGGATACGTGAGTGCGTCGGCGACGACGGAGAGACGTTCCCGGTACGTGTCGTGGTCGAAACCGCGCCGACCGACGATACCGCCCAAGACTATCTGGATCTCAAAAACGTCATGAAAGAGGATCGGACGGACCCGGTTGTCAGAGAGGCCATGGCCGAATGGATGCGAGATGCCGTCCATTTGAATGGTAACCATATGCTGACGAGAGAGCTGTTCCACCAAGCGGAGAGCAAAGACCGCAGGTGGACTCCCGCAAAGCTCAGAAAGGCCTTCTCGCTGGCCGGCTTGGGACAGGCCAGGGCAGCTGAACGCGGCAGCCGTTCCATCGTCTACCTTAAGGATCCGTCCGAATACTCGGGCGAGGATGCGGAACGTCTTGGCAGGGGATCCACCCCGGAATCGCTCGCCAAGGAATGGGTTGCGACCGTGCCGCGCTGAATTATCAAGTGCCGCATTATGCGGCACTTGATAATTTCTTCCGCCGGTAAATATCAACTGGCACATAATGTGCCAGTTGATATTTTGGTCTGTCAGTCATCGTGATTGTGAAACCGTCTGCGAGGGCGGATGCTGTGTGGAAGGGTTGATTGACGCTTATAAACCTGAATATCAGGTGCGGAATTATTACGCACCTGATATTTTGACTTGGTGCCGATTGTTTCAGCTGCGCAATATGTCTATAAAAGTAAGTGTTGTATATGAGTGCGATACAACACCAAAAAGATTGATATCGACTGCGCCATTACGGCGCAGTCAATAATTTCGCTGTGACGACAACTGCAAAGGCGGTTCGCATCCCGTTGGAAATGGGTTCCGGACCAGAGAACAGCCTGTGGTTCTTAGCCTCGGAGACGATTGACGGACACTCAGAATATCTGATGTCCCATAATGGGACAACTGATATATCCAATGGAAGGTCCGGTTCTCGAAGAGCCCGGTTGCCAGACATCCACGGGTATGCAGATGACGATTGGCCACAGGTGTTTAAGTGTTGTATGATAATTACATACAACACTTAAACAATGAGATGGAGATCGCGATGAGCAGGGGATTGGGCAGAGTCGAAAGGTGGCTGCTGCATGAGGTCGAGGCCAATCCATGGGGAAGCGTCACGGTCGTGACGGCCGGCGCCGATCCGGCGGAGGCTGAGGCAAGTCGCAGGGCCGCCCGGAATCTCGACCGCAAGGGGCTGGCCGTCCTGCGCAGAACCAGGGCTAATGGCGGCTCCCGCAGCAAGTCCATATTGCTTTCCATCGACGCCGCCGCCGCATGGGATGAAGATGAGGCTCGCGAAAAAGCCGAGAAGGCAAGGGATGAGAGGCGCAGGGCCACTCGTGAAGAGCGGAAGGCCTATGAATCGATTAACGCGACGGAGCCGCACAGAAAATCCGAACTGCGTGTCACTATCCAGCGTGTCAGCGGCGATCCCATGACCGCCGACCTCTTTCTGAGCGAGATCGAGGCCTCGCTCGGTGATGCCTGGCGGCTGGATGTGCTGGAGGAACGGTATGGCACCGCGCAGATCCGCGTCCGGTTCGAAGAAGAGTGACGTTCCGGGTATGAAAAATAAGTGTTGCAATAAAAACCGGTACAACACATAAAAATGAGTCGAGCCCAGTGAGCCGAAACCCGATATCGGCCTACATGGACCACGAATCGGGTGGCCCACACGATGGGCCACCGGCTCAAAAGGTCAAACAAACTCTGCCGATATCGAAATCGAAGGCCATTCACCAGCCCAAGACCACAATGACGTGATGGACCAAAAAGCCGCGAAGCGGACCACCAGCATCGACATTGGAGCCGGTCCAATGAGCCGATATCGGACCAAAAGAGGAAATGAGCCAGGACCATGTGGGCCATTTGGGCCATGGACCAAATGGCCCACATAGCGACGAATCGTTGGAATGAAGCCAAAGGCTCACTTTGGACCACTTGCCCGAACCGATATATCGGTCAAAAACCAAGTATGGGACCATGTGGTCCATCGGCATGGAGTGGTCCACAAGGCTCAAATACCAGAAAGGGTTTCTCGTCTACCGTACTGATATCGAAGCTGGTTCGGCGAATTTGATATTGGACGGGGCCTGATGGCCTGTGAAAGTAAGTGTTGCATACAATTGTGATACAACACTTAAAAAGGCTGATATCAACTGCGTAATTATTCCGCAGTTGATAATTCCACTGTGACGGCAACGTGAGCATGTAACCCGCATCCCGCCGGCAATTGGTTCCAGACCGGGAGTGGCCTACGGTCCTCGGCTTCGGAGGCGATCGACGGACGCTCAGAATATCAGATGCAACATTATGTTGCATCTGATATTTCCCATCACCATGCAGAACGGGCGGAACAGACAACAGAAACAGATAAACAGGCACAACGGATAGCAAAGCAAGACGAAAAGCGACAAGAAGACATACAGAAAAAGAGAAGAATCACACAATCAAAAGCAGACTAGAAGAACAAGCAACGCAACAACAGACATAAAAACATCCATATCCACAATCAAAAGCACAAAACTATGACTACCCAAAAAGACCACGGGCGTCTTGCACCCTGCTCCGCGGCTGACGCCTGAAAACGGCGGAATACCGCCGTTTTATAGGGTCTGTTAATTCGCCGCCGGGGTTTCGACCCGATATCGGCGAATTAAGAGCGTAGCGAATGTGGGTTGGGCATGGAAAAGGCAGTGAAATATCCCCGTTGCCCGGTGTGCGGGAAGTTGGTCAACCAGAAAAACGAGGTCTGTCAGAGGACCACGGAGGCGGGAAGGAAGGGCGAGTATCGGCGGTGGCATAGGAAATGTGCCAAGGCTTATTCGAAACGCAAGATTCGGATGGAAAAGACTGACGAGTGTCGGCGTATTGAGAAGGAGCGGGACGACCGGCTGTTGGAAGCGTGGCTCGACCGGCAGGACGCTTTGGAGTTCCTGGGCCGTGAGATCGCCGACTACAACGAGTTCGCGCCCGAACATGACAGGGCGGTGGTCCGAATGGTCTACGAGCTCACCCGTCAGGCGATATTGATGTTCCGGATCAATCCGATGATCCCTGTTGACTACGGTGACGACTTCCGTTGGCTGTCCGCCGAGATCGGTTCGGACGGGATGGATCTGATCGCCGACAGTGTTCGATGGCATGGCGCGCGCAAGTGGCGTAATGACCCGGATGTGAGTCCGGAGGGCAGGGCGCCTCGCTCGTTCATGGGTCATGTCAAAGAGCCTGGGGAATCACTCGAGGACGTATACACGGGAAATGTGGATCGTGAGGAGACGGTTTCCTACGAGATCGCGTTGAAACACATCTGGCGAGAGGACAACATAGCAGGCGGACGCTGGAATCGGGACATCGGCCCATGGTCATACAAGTGAGGTGGAAAAGTTGAAAGCTTCCGAGATCAAACGCAGGAAACGCGGCTTGGACAAGCGGTACGGGCGGATTTACCCGGTGTGCGAACAAGCCGAGGCGAGGGCCGACCGCCAGATTCTGCGGTACGGCATGTCGGCAGGCGTACGACCGGAGAAAACGAGCTTTGGCCGAACGTGAGAAGGACGAGTCGGCGGATATGTGGCTGACCTCATGAATGAAATCGACCAGTACGGCATGCAGGGCAAAGCGGGACATATGCTGAGACACCTCGGATGTGTGGGGGGGGGGGCGATTCCGCAGTAGAGGATAAGACAGACGGGTGAATCCTGGCGGTGAGCTCTGTTGCGTTCACTGGTGTGAAGAAAATATCAGGTGCAACATAATGTTGTACCGATAGAACACTTAACTATGGAGATGCTCTGATAGCCATTTCCGCCGTTGCTCCATAGGCCAAGGCACGGGCTCCATATGCAGCACGTTCACGAAGAAGCCGCCATTGTTGCTTTTCCGTTCCTGCGGTTCCTGTCGAAGAGGCTCAGACGGATCAGCCCCTTGTCTTGGAGCCTGCGTGCGGCTCTTCTAATGCTGGACGCCTCGGATGAGAATGCGTCCATATCGTCCGGCAGCACCGGCGTAAGGCCCTCCCGTCGTGCGCGTTCCAGCAGTTTCCGCTCCTGTGCTCCCAATCCTCTGCTCACTGCCGACCTCCAAATGTAAGTGTTCTATCGGTAATCCATTATGGAGCAACCGATAGAACACTTAACCGCAAGCAACAGCCATTACTTCCCGATCCGTTCGGATCTACACCGATGTTAATTCGCCGATATCGGGCCGAAACCCCGGCGGCGAATTAACAGACCCTATAAAACGGCGGTATTCCGCCGTTTTCAGGCGTCAGCCGCGGAGCAGGGTGCAAGACGCGCGTGGTTTCTTTTTGATGGCTAAAGTTTTTCGTTTGGCATGGTTTCGGGTTGTGAATCTATCTGTTTTCTGTCTCTGTTGTCCTGCTTGTTTCTTTGGCTTGCTTTTGGATATATTCGGCTTCTTTTTCTGTATGTCGTCTTGTTGCTTTTCGTCTTGCCTTGCTATCTGTTGTGCTGTTGCGTCTGCTTATCCGTTCTTATTGTCCGTCCCGCCAGTTCTGCATAGCGAAGGAAGAAATATCAACTGAACCATTTTGGCTCAGTTGATATTCTGAGCTCTGCTGAACGTTCCGATCCCAAGAACGGCATGCGGCACGAATGAGACGCCGACCGTCTCTTGCGTCGTGATGACGACGCAATTGTCAACCGGGGCATAATGGCTCGGTCGACAATTCCCGTCACAAGCTCTCTTAAGTGTTGCATCGCTTCCATATGCAACGTTTGTTCTGGCAATTAACGTGATTGGAGCCGAATTGGAATATCTGACGGGCCATTGTGACCTATCAGATATTCCGTGCTTAGGCGCCTTCATACGTGCTGCTTGTCGGTCCTCGTCATGGCAGCATGGGCGTATGAAAAGCAAGAAGCTGCCGCCCCAAAAGCCCTACGCTTCGCTCCGGTCTGCTTTTGGGTTGCCTAAAAATGACCCATGATTCATATCTCGGTGCATCTGATTTGGTCGGATCTGGCGTGGAAGTCGGGGCAAAGCATGTGTAACGGACCCCATAACCCTTGGAATTATTAGGTTTGGGGCTTTTGAACAGAAAATGCACACTATAGACAACTCTATAAAGTGTAAAAGTGTAAGCAAGAACGTTGAAATTCCAACGTTTTATTACTCTTTTCAAAACCGTGAAGAGTAAAAAGAGTAAATGTGTAAAAGTGTAAATCAGAGGCCCTGATAGGCGCTTAGAGTGACAAATAGAGTGCTACAATCAAACCAGTAATCGCTGAAAGCCTTGCTATCACTGGGTTTGAGGATAGTTGTTAGGGAATCTCGTATTCTCCGCGGGTAGGGTTTTCGGATGATTTCGAAACCATTTCTTTATGCCAAAACGGCGGGTTTTCAATAGCTCGCTGGCGTGGCTCGCTGCGGCACATGCAACGGAAAAGTTGCGAAACAGTGGGGGAGTTGCGCATATCGCTGATTTCGTTCGTAACGGTATGCTACCTTGCGTTACGCTCGGAACGATGACCGTTGCCAGTGGAGAGATTACCGGCAGAGATTGCTTGAAGAGAGGGAGGGCAGCGATGGCTGAGTTCGACGATGAGCTAGATATGCAGCGTGAACTCGATACCCGCGATTCCCTGGCTTCGATGGCCCACTACCATGTGTCATCGCCGGGTGCCGTTACCACGCAGGTGTTGCCGCCAAGCTTCATTCCCACTGCGACCGGCCGCATTCGCCCTGTGACGGGCACGATTCCCGCAATACAGTCGGATGCTCAGGAAAAACAGGCGCAGATTGGCCGTTCCGTTCGATCCATACGTTCGCTGGCTGCCGGCTCGCTTCGTAAATCGCAAGATTTCGATGCAGACGGTAGTACCGACGGCAACGGCAATAGCGGCTCCATAACGCCCCGCATAGCGTCCAGCGCCCCGCACTACGTCGATTGATCGTCGATTTTGACCGTCGACATTGCTTTCGACTTAAGTTCGATGAAACAGGCCTGATTCTAACCTAATTACAGTCCGCTTTATCGATTAGTCGTCGCAGCCGGATAATGCCCGATTATCAATCTGCCGTATTACTCAACAACAGCAATAAACGGACTTGCAGGCAATCCGAGATCGTTATACAGCAGACTGGAAATAACCGGATTTCCACTCCACCAGTAACGCACTTGAGTTACCGCGTTGCAATTCGAGCTTCCATCGGCGGCACTCAGCACAATCTGATCACCCTTAATCGTTGCCGTTGCCGTTGCCGAAACCCACTTTCCGGAATCGTCGGCAATTTCAAAACCTTGCAATGGCGTGGAAGTCGGCGTTGCAACGTTGGAAATACCATTCAAAGGAGTCGCGTCCGGATTCGCATCATAATCGGGCACGGTCGCGCTCGCAGTCTTCGAATAATTGGGCTTTTCCGCCTGCAAACCGGTTGCGGTGCCGTTCTGGAACGACAATACGATCGTGCCATCGGAAGCATGCTTCGCATGTGCGATAAGCGGCCCGTTGGGAATGGTCCTGCCTTCCGACATCGCCAGATATTGCGCTGCCATGCGCGCGCCGAGAATATCTTTGCCAAGCGGATGTATCAACGTTGAAGTGCCCTTGTCCGTATCAAGCGACACCGTCATTGCAACGTTGGAAGCATTGCGTAATCCGGCATTGCTCAACGTGTTCAACTGCGCGAATCGCACGTTTTGCGTGTACTGGTAGCCAGGCCAGCGTGCCAATTGCACATACAGGAACGGCAGATCATCCTGATCGAACACTTCACGATATTGGTTGATCAGCAGCGTCATCTGCGACTCGTACGCCAGCGCGGTCGCCTCGTTCGTGGAATCATTGCATCCCTGATACCACAGCACGCCCGCCACGTGGAACCCTTCCAAAGGTGCAATATGGTTCGCATAAATATCACCGCCTTGCACGTGACGTCGAATCGGCGTGCCACCCCATGCGGTTTGAATAATGCCGATCGGCACGTTCGGATGCGCGGCACGAAGCTGCATGGCAAACTGCTGCGCCAGATAACTGAAATGCTGCGAATTATCGGCGGTCGCCTCAAGCCAGGTGCCAGCCTGCTCATTCACGTCGCGTAACGGAAAATCCGTACCTTTCGAGGAGTTGGCGCTCGCAACGAAGTGTACGTTGTTGTCGGAAAGCTGCTTCGGCAGATCGTCGGTCGTTATCAGACCTCCGCCGAAATTGTAGGAGTTGCCTGAACCCTCATAATATTGCGAATAATTCAATTCCATATTCGACTGTCCGGCAGCAATAAATACGTCGCCAACATACACGTTTTTCAGAGTCAACAAAGTGGTTTCGTTGTATAAAATCGTTAATGAATATGGTTTAAGACTTGCTTTTTGTTTAGGTAAGGTGCAGGTGAAATTGCCATTTTTGGAAATTTTAGCTTGTGCTGATGCTGATTTCTTTCCTTGGGAAATCGTTGTAATCAGTTGCGTTGGGTCAACAACTTTTCCGCGTTGTGAAGTGGTGGCCGTTCCTTTGACTATCAGCGTTTTCCCACGTTGGAAAACCATGTTCTCCAAATAGTAGGAGGGGAGTTTCACGGTGATGCGGGTCGCATAATTGTTGTTGGATTGCGCGGCGTTGTCGTTGCTGGAGACATTATCTGATGCGCTGCTGCTGCTATTGGAATTACTGCCGTTGACGTTTGCTGAACCGTCGCCCCATTTCGGTCCACAACCAACAATGATCGCCACCAGAATTGCCGCGGTCACTACCGCGGCAATAATCACGCGTGCCAGTCGTTTCTTCTTCAAGATGGCTCCCCTTCTGCGTCCGCAATGCAACGCTTGCAGCGTTTGTTTAACGGAGCAATCACATTAAAGCCTAGTCAATCTTGCTGCGATGCGCACAAATATGGTCATCCGTCAGGCTCTGCCCATTTCTGTCATCTCTTCATGATGGCGTCCCATGGGCCGGACTTTTATCGGTCGAGAGCGGTGGACGTCCCATAATCACGCCACCCACTGTTCGTTCGTCTTCAGGAAATTCGCCTTGTTCGTAGGATTTGCGCCAACGATCGATCATCTCATCGGTGATCTCTCGCCCATTTGCCGCTGTCTAGCTCATGAGAGCCTCCTTTCCGTTCGTTTGGTCTTTCCCTAGTCTTGCACTTTTCTTTTGACTTGTTACTGCATTTTATAGCCGTGAAGTCTTGAAAATGGCGGAATTTCAACGTTTCTTCTTTTGCCTGCCATGTGACTCTCTTTTGCTTTTCTTTTGATTCTAAAATCAAAAGAAACGTTGGGTATGCGGAAAAGGGGTATGAAAGAGTTGGGAGAAACGTAAAGACGGTGAGGCTAATGACCGGCTTGGTTGACAGGCCTGGTTGGCTTGATTGGCCGGCTTGATCGGCTGGTTGGTTGGCAGCGTTGCGATCGGTTGATTTACTGGAGGAATTGATCGTTCAGCGTTGCGTCGGTCGCGTCGGCTGCGCCGGATTGGTCGACGGTGCCGTCCGTGCGCCCGCGTCGCCGGCAACTCCAGCATCGCCCTCCGTGTCTGTGGCTCCGTCCGTTCCGTCGTCGCCGTCCGTTCCGTCAGCGCTATTGTCGGTTCCGTCACCGCCATCGGTGGCCGCGGATTCGTCGCTCTTCTGCAAAGCCTGCTTGAACTGCTTGGCCTGCTTGTCGTACTCGGCTTTTGCGGCGTTGGCTTTGCTGATGGTAGCGGAAGTGTCGGCGGCGCAGCTCAGCGTTTTCGGCGCGGTAACTTCCGTCTGGTGCAGTTCGGCAAGCTTGTCGAGATCGTAGGACCCGTCGAAGCTGGTGAACGCTTCGGAGATCTTCGCCTTCAGCTGGAACGCCTTGGAATAGGAGGTGTTCATGGCCGTGACGGCTTCCTTGCAGTCGTTGAGTGCGGCCAGGTCGCGCATTTGCTGCGATGCGCGCACGCCTGTGAATCCGAAGACCGCGCCCAGAACAACGACTACGACGACTACGGCGATGATGATCTGGCGGTAGATGTGCTTTACGCGCTGGTCCGTCCAAGCGTCGCCGTCGCTGATGCCTTGCGCTATGGCCGCGTCGAATAGGTCTTGCGGCTGGCGGGATTCGCTGGATTCGTGTGATTGCCGGTTGCTGATTTCAGCCGTGTTGCTGCTGCTGATTGTGCGCTCTCCGGTTGCGTTGGTACTGGTTGCGTTGGTTTCGACTTCGGTTGCTTCGACTTCGTTGGAAGCGTTGCCGACAAGCGTATTCCCGGTATTGCCATCGGCATCGCTGGCAAATGCGCTGCTGACGGTCGAGCTGTTAACGGCGATACCGCTGGCAGCGGCGTCACTACTGTCGGCAGAAGTGCAGGTCGTTGCGCTTCCGGCAAGTGTTCTCGGTGTGTGTGACGAGGTACTTTCCTCGCTTGGCTTCTTGCCGTGCCGTGCCATAACCCCTCCAGAATCTGCCTACTATTCTGTACTCCCCGGTGACAGCTCCCGATTCAGGGCAATTGAATCACGTTCCGAGAGTCCACCTGAAATGCCAATATACAGCGTACGATACCCGTCCTTCCCCGATTTCCCACACTCGTGTTGTAGTCGTTAATGCATTCAGGTATTCTCTGGAGTTTTATTCGTCTGTGGTAACTTCTTAAAAATTTTTAGAAGTGTTGGTGGAAACTTCTTAAAATTTTTGAGAAGTGTTATGCTGGGATTGTTGGGTGTTTCGCAACGGACGGCGAAAGGAAGAACTTATGGTGCCGGATAATCCATGTGAATCGTATGCCATGCTGGTTCGTGAGTCCATGCAGTTTGACATTCCTACGCCGTCACGCCGCATCGAAATCATACGCGAGCTGCCGCAGCCGGCAGTGTTCAATGCTGTGCACATCATCACTGGCATCCGACGTTGCGGCAAAACGTTCTATCTTTTCCAGAAAATTCATGATTTGTTACAAAACGGCGTCTCGCGTAATGATATTTTCTATTTCAACTTCGCTGACGATCGTCTGCAACCAATGCAAGACACCGTGCTCAACGATATTGTTACGGAATACTGGCGGCAATATCCCGACTCTCGTGACCATGGCTGCTACCTCTTCCTTGACGAAGTGCAAGAATGCGCCAATTGGCAGGGATTCTGCCAGCGCATAGCCGAACATGAAGCTGTGACGCTCGTCATTACTGGATCGTCTTCGAAACTGTCCAGCGAAGAAATCGCAACGAATTTCCGAGGAAGATCGCATCCGCATGCCATGGCGCCACTGTCTTTCCGTGAATTCTGCGACTTTCGGGGAATCGAAACGCCTACAGCGGGCAGCACTCTTGCCGATGCCGTGTTTTCGCCGCGAGAGGTCACCCGGTTTGAAGCTGCCTACAACGATTACCTAACTATTGGCGGCTTCCCTGCAGTGCAACGTATGGTTGAAGCTGATCGTATTGAAACGCTCCAAGGTTACGTGCGGGACGTGGTTGCGCGTGACGTCGCCGAGCGTCTTGGTCGTGAAAACATTACTCTCGCCACGCAGATAGCGCTGTTTTTGCTGCGCAATACGGCCTGCGAGCTGTCTACCAATGGTCTTGTGGAAACGTTGCGAGCGGTCGGCTGGAAAATCTATTGGGATAAGGCGAATACGTTACTCGAGCTGTTCAAGCAGGCATTTCTGGTGTATCAGCTTGAGGAGTATTCCACCATGCTCAAGCCGGGTAGTACTGCGGTGCCGAAAATGTATGCCGTCGATCAGGGTATGGTTTACGCGGTGTCACGCGCCAACCAGCAAGATATTGGAAAACGACTGGAAACTGCGATTTTCTGCGAACTGCAGAGACGAACTTCCGGTAGGCGTACGGAAACAATCACTTCGTACACTATGCCGACGTCCAAACAGGAGAAAGTTGACTTTCTTATCGGCGATGCTCTTGCTACGGAACCGTATGGGCTTATTCAAGTGTGTGCCAATATGGGAAATGAGAAAACCAGGGCGCGAGAAATCGGCTCTCTGCAAGCGGTTATGCAACGTACCAACGTTGATTCCGGCCTGATTCTCACGCTTAACGAGGGAGAAACCATCGAACTTCCCGATTCCACTGGCACGATCCACGTAATCCCCTCCTGGGAATGGTCCCTCTACGAAGCGTGATGGGAAGGTCAGCGAGAATGCTGGAAAGGAGATATGGAAATGGATGATGCCATATCGGTGCCCCTAACGAGCTAGTCGATTCTTATCAGTGTGTAATGCGTGAGATGTGGGGATTGGGATGATTTTGGAGTTGGGGATGGACGGGGTTGTGGGTTGCAGTTAGAGTTGGCGGTTAGGGCGTTTGCGCCGAATATTTGGGGTTGATGACTGTATTCAAGAGAGGCTGACGAATGGTTTCGCCACATCATGTTGTGAAGATTGCGACTGCGCTGTCTGCGGTTGCGTTGACTGCTTCCGTTGCGGTTGCGCCGGCTTACGCATTGCAGGATATTGCGATTGAGGATTCTGTTGCGCAAAGCGGTTCCGTTACTGCAGATAATGGTGTTGTTATGCAGTCTGACGATCAGTCGGATGATCAGACGGGCGACCAGCAATCGCAAGACAGCATGCCCGACAATCCGAATGCGAAACTTCCGGATAACGTCAGTGACGAGATTTCCGACGATGCCACCGTGGTTTCGGAAGATCTGGCTGTCACCCCCGAAGGTGAGGTCAAGAACATCGAAACCGGCGAAATCGTGACCGATCCAACATTGGTCGGCACGAAAGATCAGCAGCCGGATCCGCTCGCCAAAACCAACGGCGAATCCTTCATTCCGGTAAGTGCGGAAGATGTCAAAAATGCTGTAGCCGACGCGAACGTACAGCTCTCCAAATTCGAAAGCAATGAATACGGCGCGCACTGGGGCACCTACAACAATTCGAAAGCTTTCTTTGACTACCAGAACAACCTGTTCGTGCAGCAAGCCAAAGGCGTGATCGACGTTTCCGAATGGCAAGGCGACATCAATTGGGCCAAAGCGAAAGCCGACGGCATGGAAGGCGCGATCATCCGCCTCGGCTACGGCGAAGGCAACAATGCCGACAAGAAAGCGCAACGTAACATTTCCGAATGCAAGAGACTTGGCATCCCGTTCGGCATCTACTGGTATTCCTACGCGGACACTCCGGCGCTCGCCAAAGAAGAAGGTGCCGACGTGGTCGCCAAACTTAAGCAGTTTGGCGTGAATCCGAGCGATCTGGCGTACCCCGTGTACTACGACCTGGAAAAGTGGACCTGGGAAGGGCATCAGCCGCCCACCGACCCGAACGTGTACAACAATATCGTCAACAATTGGTACAGCGCACTACAGTCTGCCGGATACAAGAACCTGGGCGTCTACTCGTACACCAGCTACCTGCAAGGGCCACTGAAATATGCCGACATTTACGCCAAAACCACGTGGGTGGCGCAGTACGGCGCTCGCATGGGATTCGACTCATTCCCGACCAACAGTCGCGGATGGCAGTACACCAGCTCCGGCAAGGTGGACGGCATCAGCGGCAATGTGGACATGAATGCGTTTGGGAATAAAGCGTATGTGAATAGCGGGAGCAGCAATGCTTTACAAGCGGCCATTGATGTACGCAAAATGACTGCAGTTACCATTCCGAATGGCAATTATTACATCAATGTTCGTTCCAAAGTCGCGTCTAGCGTTGATATTCCTGGTGGAAGTGCTGCAGATTCCACCGCCATTCAGTTGTATTCCGGTAACAGTTCCAAGGCTCAACAGTTCACTTTTACTAGGCAGTCTGATGGGAGCTACGAGATCGTCAATGTGAATTCCGGCAAGGCTTTGGACGTGCGTAATGGTGTTGCTGAGAATAACGCTATAGTGCAACAGTATTCCCGAAATAATTCTCAAGCTCAACGATGGTTTATTCGTGATTCCGGAGCGGGATATTATTTGCAATCCGCTCTCGGTAATTGGGTTCTGGATTTGAGCGGTGGAAATACTGCGAATGGTGCTGCGATTCGGCTGTATACGCCCAACGGCACTGCTTCACAGCTGTTTGTTGTTTCGTCAAGCGATGTCAACATAGCTACTGGAGTATCGATGATTATCACTTCGGTTGCGAATAAAAAACTTGTCACGGATGTGACGAGTGCGTCAACGGCGAACGGGGCACGAGTTCAGCTTTATTCAAGTAATAATACGAACGCCCAGAAATATCGATTTGAATCAATTGGCAATGGAACTTATAAGATTATCAATGCTAATTCCGGCAAGGTGCTGGATGTGGCTGGCGGATCCACTGCTAATGGAGCGGCGTTGCAGCAATATACGAGTAACAATACTGTTGCTCAGCAGTGGACGGTGCGGAATTACGGCAGTGGCAAGATTGCGTTGGTGTCGGTGAACGCCAACAAAGCTGTCGATATTCCAGGTGGTAATGCTGTGCAGCAGGCTCAGCTGCAGCTTTATTCGCCGAATGGCACTGTTGCTCAGCAATGGCTGGTTGCAAAGGCGCCGTTAACGTTGCGCGAACGTTTGAACGAAACCGCAACCAAGCATAGGCAAGATCTGCCGGATGGCACCTACACTTTTGGATTGAAGCTTAATACGTCTATGAAGATGGATGTAAGCGGCGCTTCTCGTTCAAATTATGGAAACGTGCAGATTTGGGCAGGTAATGGAACCAATGCGCAGAAGTGGAAAGTAACGCATGATTCCAACGGGTATGTGACCCTGACCAGTGTGAACTCTGGCAAAGTGTTGGATGTGAATGGCGGCGTATCTGCCAACGGAACCAACGTGCAACAGTACGATTCCAATGGAACATACGCTCAAAAGTGGATAGCAGTCAAGAATTCCGATGGCTCATATACGTTCCAGTCGGCGCTCGCGGAAAACAAAGTTCTTGATGTTTCGGGTGCTTCTACCTCGAATGGTGCCAATGTGCAACTATATGCCGCAAATGGTACGAATGCCCAAAAGTGGGTGAAGTAGCAGACGGATTAACCGATAAAATATGGCTGAGGACAAGTATCTTTTTGCTCTCAGCCATATTTGGAATCTGTGCTATTTCTGGCGCCGCATCATGGCGAATTGATTGGCGTCAATGATAAATGCTTTGCGGTCGTTCTTGGCCATGACATCGAGGATGATGCCGGTGATGAACAATAGCAGTCCGGCAATGACGAGCATGACCGCGCCGATAAGTGTGGGGAATCGCGCCACCATGCCGGTGTGCCAGAAGTCCATGGTTACGCTGCCGCATAGCATGATGCCGATGATGCCGATGATGGCGCCAAGTCCACCGAAGAACGGCAGTGGCTTGTATTCGCGGATCATACGGAAGATGGTGCTCATCACCTTGATGCCGTCTCCTACGGTGTCAAGCTTGCTGACGGATCCAGCCGGCCGATCGCGGTACTGAATTGGCATCTCGAACAGACGCAGGTTGTTGTTCAACGAGTGGATGGTCATTTCGGTTTCGACCTCGAAGCCGCGCGACAACACGGGGTAGGTTTTGACGAAGGTGAATGAGAAGGCACGGTAGCCGGTCATGATGTCGGTGACGTTCGCATGGAACAGGCCGTTGATCGAACCGCGCACCAGACGGTTACCGAAGTTGTGGAACGGGCGCTTGTTCTCTTGAAAATACGTTGAACTGAGCCTGTCGCCAATCACCATGTCGTATCCTTCGGCGATCTTCTCGACCATGGCGGGTGCCGCGTCGGCTGGGTAGGTGTCATCGCCGTCGGCCATGACGTACACATCGGCGTCGATGTCTTCGAACATGGCTCGGATCACGTTGCCTTTGCCTTGGCGTGGCTCCTTGCGGACGATGGCCCCCTCCGCCGCCGCGATCTCGGCGGTGCGGTCGGAGGAGTTGTTATCGTATACGTAGATGTCTGCTTGCGGCAAAGACGTTTTGAAATCACGAATGACCTTGCCGATGGTGACTTCCTCGTTATAGCAAGGAAGAAGTACTGCAACGGAAACGTTCGAATTCTCAGGCATATGCTCCACTATATCCCTTGTACTGGTCTGCATGGGGAATGGATTATAGGTGATGTTGCATACTTGAAGCAAATGGATTTATCGATTCACATTAATTATCACGAGTGTAGCGTGACGAAGTGTTCGTCTTGAATGCCGAATCGCTTTTGAAATAATCGTTATAGTTGATCTCCATGTTCGATTGGCCAGCGGCTATAAAAAGTTCGCCCACGCATACATCATGTACCGTGTTTTCATCACGGTGGCAGCTATGGCAAATTCCATGGTGTATTGGGCAAGTGACCCTTTGATTCTAGGCAACTTGATTGAAAATTTTCCTGCTTTATCGATTGTTGAAGAACTGGCGTATTTATGTTTTCCTTCTCGCAAAGTAACGGAAATTGTTTTCCCCGATGAGGATTTCTGAGCTGAGCCGCTTAAGGTGGTGGTTTTGTTCTGTTGCAGAACCATGCTGTCCATTACACAGCTCGGTAAAGGAAGGGCGGTGTTTCCGTTTTCTTGTGGTGTTTTCTTGCTTTCCTGAGCGTACGCAGGAAAACAGAATGAATGACAGTGTCAATGAGAAAGTTCTTCTAAACATCTGAACAAATTTATGAAAGTGGAACGTTGCTATGGCGCGAGTATAGCGGTTTCCAAACTTGTTTTTCATGTCTCGGACTTCTGATTCGTAGATAAAGATGCTGTGTTTTCCAGATTAGATATGAGAGCGGACGCCTGCGGATGAGTTTCCGCTTCTGTCGGAGATACTTTAGCGTTGATATGCTAAGGGCGTGCAAGTTGGAGAAGGAAAGGACGATCAGTGACGGCGAGACAAACAGATATGTGGCAAGGCTCTGTCGACAGGCGGGAAAGCAGCTGTCACGGTACTCACTATGTATTTGTGGACGTGCTGAACATTGTTTCCTGCTTTGCCGTGGTATGTCTGCATACGTCTTTAGGTGTGTTCTCTCTGCAACATACTTTTCTATGGACATTCCAAGAGCTCATGCAGGCGATGTTTATTTTCGCCGTGCCTATTTTCTTCATGGTCAGCGGAATGAATCTTTTGGATTACCGGAAGAAATATTCTACGAAAGTGTTTTTCAAAAAACGATTCGTACGAGTGGGACGTGCGTTGATTCTGGGCAGCATCGCTTGCTATTTATTGTTCGGTTTGCTCCCCGGCCTGTTTTATGGAGCGCAATCAATCGCCGATGGTTTCGGTCCTGTCGATTTTTGCAAGAGATTCCTTACCAACTCCATTATCGATATTTACTGGTTCCTGTATACCATCATCTATTTGTACTTATTGACTCCATTGCTTTCAAAAATCGTCCATGACCGTCGTTTGTTGGAATATGCTATTGCACTGACGCTGTTCTGTTCAATTCTGATTCCTGCAGCAAAAGCCATTGGAATCAACGAGGAATATTTCAGCCCATTGTTGAGCTGGCCGCTATTTGCTTCCAGTGCCCTGCTGTATTTCCTGCTGGGATATTATTTGGAAAACTACGGCTTGCCGTTGCATTGGAATGCGCTTGCATGGGCCGCAACTTTCCTCGGTTCTGTGACGTTGATGTTCCTCGGCGGTTTATGTTGGAACGGTTTCTTCCAGAATTCGATGGAGGTGGAATACCAGAATTATCTTGTCGGCATTTCCTCTCCGTTATGTGTGATATCCGCGGTATCACTGTTCATGCTCTGCAAAGCGCTGGAGCCATCCCTTCAGCGTGGATCTGACAGAATGAAGTCGATAATTCGCAAAGTGTCCAGCGTCTCGCTCGGTGTATATATGTTCCACCTACTGCTGGTGAACCTTACGCTTGGTGGGCCTTTCGAGCGCATCCTGACGTTTGGGCAATACCACCCATTCATTAAGGCCATTGCGGTCTATCTGCTTACTGGCATTGCCGTATATGTCGGCAAGTGGTGCATCTCAAAGGTGAAACGAGCCCTACTATCGAAGTGAGTCAGCGTAGGACTCACGTCCGGAGAGACGATTTAGGATTCTTCAGGCAAATGCTTCAGCGTAAGTGATAGAAACAGTGGAATGATATACAGCATAGGCAACACATAGCGTGTTGCCTCCGTGTGCGTGGAAATCGGTCCAGCAAATAGAACAAGCATTGTGATGAACATTGGCAGATTAAGCATCAACAGATTAAGTTTGTTCTTCTTGGATCTCAGTATGAGAAACATGATGGCAAAAGGAAGTATTGTAGCCCAAAAGGCTTTTTGCCATATGATATTGAGTATAGGCGTCGCTGATAATGTGTCTGCGTAGAATTGTCCAATCGCATTACCGGCTTTAGTATTATCTGTCCAAGGCATGTATTGTTCGATGTTTTGATAATGATGTTTGGAATTATTGATTGGACGCATCATGCTGAGGTCTTGTTCTTCTCCTGATGCGACATTGAATGAGAACCATGCGACGGAGAGCCCGCCCCATCCTGCTATCATGTCGCCGGGATGCTTAACCAGTTGTTTCGTCCACGTCGTGATTAAGGCATGTTCATCTTTAGAAGATAATTCCTGTCCTTTTATCGGATCAGCTTTATACCAGCAGTAAGCATCTTGGAGTTGACCAATATCCATATGGTAAATTTGTTGGATTTCGTCGATTTCGGCTACACTCAAATCATCCTTATGGTTATGCACCACATTGGCGACTTGTTGCATGGGCACAGCAAGAATCTCGTTACTTTCTCCTGGTGCAATGTGCAATGCTGGCAAGATAAAAGTTGGCACGATTATACCAACAACTAAATAAGGAACACCACCTAAAACAATAGTAGCTATTTTATAGGACCAATGTTTGACAACGAAGCATGCCAAAAGAAGCAGAGCCAGGACAATGATATACATGCCTGTTTTTTTTGTTAAGGATACGGCCAATGCGTCTGCGATAAAGAAAACATCAAATGAAACGGATTTTAAAATTGTCCCCTGTGTTCTCCAAAGTTCACAGAATGCGATAGAGAAGAATACGAAAAATGGCGTATTGAAAGTATCTTTCGCAAGAGACATCGACATCATGGGGATGATGGGGAAAAAGGTAAGAAATACAGCAATAAAGAAACGGCATTTCCAAGGTATGTTGTATTTGCCTGTATAACAGACTGTACAAGCGATGGCCAATGTGGACAGTAACGACTGCACGAGCACTAGCAGGTACAATCCATAAGTAGCGTTATTGAACAATGCTTTGCCAATATGTGCGAATCCGACATACAAATACGTCATCATGAAGGGATGATGATCGGTGAACGGCACTGAAGGGTCATAATATTCCATCAGTTGCCAAGAAGTGTCGTACCAGTAGACGCCCGGGAAATAAGCTACAAAATACGGAATCCAGAATGCCGTCACGAGACACCATAATGTGATAATGGATCGAGGAGACCAGTCCAATGTGAGTTTGCGGAACGCTCCGAACGGTTTATTCAGTGATTCGTTATGGTGATTTATGCGCGGAACTATTTTTGTCGCAGCGAAAAACAGTAATGTGAACAGGGCAATATAAAAGAGAGTGTTCACATAAAGCAGCGCATTTCGAGTGTCGATTTTGCCCTCATGCTGGCCAATAAAAGAACACATGCCAAACAACGTACCCAGAAGAATGGGGACGAGATAAGCAAAGTTATGTTCGGTAATTCTAAAACTTTTTGTGGTCTGTTTCAATGCGATTATTCCCTTCCTCGAACCGCGCGACCGATGGCCTTCGCCATGGCACGACGGCGGGAACCTATTGGCATGAGTGGATCGACAATCTTGCGAATAGGGTTATCCTCTCCAACGGCGCGTTCGTGCTTTGGACGAAGCGCCTCTTCAGGGATTTTCGGTTCGTTCGCCTTCACCACGCGCTTGAGCAGACGCTCATAGAACGGGGTTTCACGTGCGTATTTCCAATAGATGGAGGCGAAATCGCAATCTGGATCGGTCCATGGTTTTTGAAAACCAGCGTAATGGATGATCTTCGGATTGTTGCGTGACTTCATGTAGGCGTCATAAATGTCGTTCGGAGCCTGCACAAACAGATTGCCGACACGTCCGCCGCAATCGTGAACCACATTCCACTCCCACGGCAAATACAGTACTTCTCCCTCACAGTGTGCGTTAAGCACATCTTGGTCGTTATAGATGAACGCAGGGTTAGACGCATACGTAAGCCACTGCTTGATGGTGTAGCGCTCGCGCATGGCCTTGGTGTTGAGCACGAGAACGCCAGCTTGGAAGTAATCGTAAGGATTCTTCATCTTCAGCACATTCTTGGCATACCCCATGCGCTTGCCATGCTTGACGTTGAGGTTGGCAAGGAAGTCGATATCTCGAATCGCACCGAGCAGCTTGCCTTGCAAGTCGGTGTTGTACAACTTGGAAATATCGCCATTGATGACGATATCCGAATCCAAATACAGCACCTTGTCGTAGAACGGCAATAGCTTCTGGATCAGGAATCGATAGTAGGTTTCGATGCTGATATGAGCATTATTCGTGGAAAGATCGTATCCAGACAGCTCACGCTCCACATTGGTGAATCGCAATGACATGTTCGGGAACTGCTTGAAGAAGTCACGCAGTCGTTCCTGCTTATCCCAAGCGATGTTTCGTTGTAGAATCACAACATCATAGAAATATGTCGGATCAGCATTCTTCATGGCCGAATAAACCGTGGTGGTGAGCTGTGGAACATAATTATCATCCGCGGCAAACACGACTGGAACGATCGGCTTGTCAAACATATCAAGAGGCTTCAGCTCTTCAGCGGGTTCCGGATTGGTAAAGTGAACACACTGAAGCTCCTTGAACTTCCAATTGGAACCGATGCGCTTATGATGCATCAAATAGATGTTCAGCAGGCGTTCGGAAAGGTGCCCCGGAGTACGCAACGCTTCCTTGCTGTAGGCACTATAGCTGGTGTTCTTATCGAACTCCTCAAGAATCGGGAACATCCAAGAGCAATAGTCGAAGAAGATCTCCTTCTTCATAATGAACATATTGCAGAAGCATGCCTTGTTGCCCGTGAAGAAAGAATCGGCATCCTCTTTGTAATCCGGATACATCTTGCATAGAATCCGATAACAGCGGAGCATATCATCATCGTGCAGCAGGGGAGCGGCTTCCCACAATGCGCGAGGAGTACCATGCTTGTCGATAATCTTCGTGAGATCACCGAATGGAGTGGTGATGACGTCGTATTGGCGAACTACTCGCTCAATGTTTGTATCGTCAAGTCCATACTCTTTCGCAGCTTTGGCATCGATGTAATCATCCATGATTTCGCCATATGGGTTCTCTTTGTGGAGAGTGTCAGAGAAATCAAAATAGCGGCGATAGTGGCAGAAACCGTAATAATCGGCATCCACATTCTTCCAAGCCCAGTATTGGGTAGTCAGCTCGCAATAGCGCGGATTACGGTCGGAGATATTCTCGCCTTCGTCATCGTGGAACGCCCAGGGGAAACGATAGCTGCCTTCGTGCAGGCCAACCTGCACAGGCTGCATGATATCGCTCTCAAATCGATTCACATTCTTATGCGTGGTGACGAACAGGCGAACGCGCTGGTTGTTGTATCGTTCGATTTGTTCGGTTTGCTCACTTTGAGTTACTAAATCAAGCATGTGGGATGTTGCGATACGTTTCATTTCATGGAAACGAAGGCTATCAGTATCTTCAAGGGATGGGAGAACCTCAAACGAATTGGCAATACCAAACCAGTTATTCAGTCTGTCATTAGGCAGAAGTGCTGTTTTTTCAGACAGTTTTTCATACGCGTCATCCCGCACAAAACGATATATTTCTCGACCTGCAATTGCCGGTCCAAATACGTCAGACATGCTTTGTGCCGCTGAAAGCTTCTCGTTTTCCGGAATTCGGATTTTCCAGTCGTTAGCGAGGATTTCTGTTGCTTTCCGTTGGAATCCCTGAGCGCAAGCGCGAAGCATTTCTGAGTGCTGAGTGTCGGCGAAATCGTATGCTGCGTCAAAATCGGCCTTGAAATGATGACAATACTGCGCGTACTTCTCAGCGCTAATGGTGCTGGTTCCGCTGATACCGCGACCGTAGTAGTAAATATATCCACGGCAATGCTTGCATGAGTGATATGTCTTTGCAAAGGCAGAAACAACGAAGCATTCATATCCGTCTTGTGAACGGCCGAGACGCTCCTTGGTCATTGCTGCAAAAGCCTGCTTAAGGACAGACGTTTTGTACAGACGCTGGGTTACTCGCCAGTCCACTTTATATCCTCGAGATTCGTCGAAGATATCGCGAATTATGTCCTCGCCTACGGCATCCTGCGTAGACGCGTTGTTATTGGCTTCGAAGGCTTCGCGCTCGGAATCCAGAAGTTCGTTTGCCCCGACTACTGTGATGCCGAAATGAAGAACATCTGCAGGATGCAATGATAGCTCCTGAACAAGTTGCTTGCACATGTCTGGCTTGAGCGCATCATCACCATCGAGGAAGAAAGAATACTCTCCGGTAGCGGCTTCGGCTCCCGCCATACGGGTGCGGTGTGTGCCCATATTGGGGTGGTTGGTCACCACTTGAATACGGCTATCTTTTGAAGCTTCCTGGGCAATGACATCGCCGGTATTATCGGTGCTTCCATCATTGACGACAACGATTTCGATATCCTTGAGGGTCTGATTTCGTGCTGACTCCAAGCATTCCTCTATGTATTTGCCGACATTGTATGCAGGAATGATGATTGAGATCTTCGGCATAACTCTCCCTCGATTGGGCAAACTACTAACGCAACTGTTAACAGTGTATCCGTTGACTCTGAAAAGCAGCGTATATAAGTATCATTGCTGTAGAGCATTGTTAAGAACTTGAGGAGCAGTCATAATGGTAGACTTGACATGGGTTGGTGAGAAGAAGAACAAGCTTCGCCGTGCTGGAACGCATCTAGCTCGTGTATTCCGGCGGCATCCTCGAATCATAGTTTCCATGACTTCGTATCCGGCACGAATTAACACTGTTCACTTTGCTATTCGTACGTTGCTTGCTCAAAAAAGATTGCCGGACAAAATTATTCTTTGGCTATGTGAAAGTGATTTTCCAAATAGGGAAGATGATCTTCCCGAATCGTTGAAAGACGTTCTCTGGCATGATGTTGAAGTGCGTTGGGTGAACAATGATCTCAAACCGCATAAGAAATATTATTGGGCTTTGCAAGAGTTCAAAGATGATTATGTAATTACAACAGATGACGATTTATTGTACAGGAATACAATGATCGGTGATCTGATGGAGATGCATGAACGGCATCCGAAAGCAATCGTAGCCGTGAGAACCCATCTCATCATGTTCGATGAACAAGGTTCATGCACTCCGTACGAGCAGTGGATTTACGAAGCTCCCCATTATCATCCAGATCTTGTAGGAAAGCCTTCGATGAGAGTATTTGCTACAAATGGTGCCGGAACCTTGTACCCACCACACCTTATGCCGTCTGAAACTTTTAATGCGGAAGATATAAAAAAACTGTGTCTCACTGCGGATGATTTGTGGCTAAAAGTGATGCAAGTCAAAGCGGGAGTGCCTGTTGTGGCTGCAACAGGCGATCAATTGCTTAATTATGTTCCGGGCACGCAAGGAGAGGAAGCCCTGTGCCACCAGAATACTGAAAGTGGCGTGAACAACATCGTGCTTGCGGCAATTCTTGAAGAGATGAAGAGCCGCCATGCCTTGACAGCTGATTTTGATCAGCTTGTTCGGGATGATGAGCTTGATCAATATCTTTGATTAGTTTAGATGGATTGGGCGCCACAAAGTCCAGCCTTGCGGCACCCAACCCATCTAATGCCTCATTGCGCTATACATAGTGCCAATGTGGTGTTTTATTGTTATTTCGATATTCGCAAACGATCAGTCTGCCGTTTTTCGCATATTCAACTTTGCCGACATCTGCTTTCTTGCAGAATTCTCCAGCATCATGAGTGCCTACTTGTGGGTTTGGCTGAGGGGTAGGTTGGGGCGCTGGCGGTTGTGGCTCGCTTTCCTGATCCCCCAAACCATATGCTCGCGCAATGGCATTAAGCGTGGACGAGTTAACTGCATTTTTTCCTCCTAGAACGTAGACGTTCTGCGCGGAGGAAATATTTTGCGCTGCAAAATCAATAGTCGGAGAATTGCTGTCTTGCACAAGCAGCATGGCAGTCTTTTTCGATCCTGATAGTGCGCTGCCTGCAAGGGCATCTGGGAAGTTGGATCCTGTGGCGAATACCACATCTTGCGGTGCAGAATTTAGGTTATTGAGCACGAACTCGCCTATTGATTTACTCGTTTCATAGCGAGTGCCTCCGGATAAGCGAGTTACGTTGATTCCCAGTGCTTCCAGATTCGTCTGAACATGTTGTGGGACGGCTGCCGTTCCTCCGGCGATAATGACGGAATTGAATGCGCCGGATTCCAGAATCTGAAGGGAATCTGGGTCAAGACCAGAAGGAGAGCTGAGGAAGAATGGCGAAGAGGTCTGATATGCATAAGGTGATATGGAAAGAGCGTCGGCGAAGCTGTTTCCTGTGGCAATGATTGCTACTTTGGAAGCTTGGCTTCTCGTATTTGAGGAGGTCAAAGCGTTGTAAATCTGCAGAGCTGTGTCATAACGGGTGCTGCCGGCGATTCGTTCAATTTCCATGGAGGACTGAATCTGACGGATTGACTGCTCCACATCGGCAGAAATAGCGCTTTGTCCACCAATGATAAAGACTTTGCGAACTCCGAGACGTTGCATCTCGAAGGAAGCTTCGCTTGATAGGCTATAGGAATCCGTCAATATTATAGGTGCGTTATAGGCTCCAGCGAGAGAAGAAGCGGCAAGTGCATCTGGGAAGTTGCTTCCTGCCGCAAGCACCGCATACTCAGACGATGTAGGAAATGCCTGTTCAACGATCTGAGACATCGTTTCATAGCGAGTATTGCCCGCGATTCGGGTGAATGAGTTGACGCTGGCATATGCATTATGTGTGGGGATAAGCGCTAGAGTGCAAAATACACATACGATAGCGGCAATCACACTTCGAACTTTGTTATGAATCGATTTCATATTTCTCTCCTCAAACGGTGTGCCTAGAGCGATTATACCTTTGAAAGGTGTTGAATTGAATGTGGAGATTCGGGTCGCCGACTGAGATTGAGGGGGTTCTATGAGACGCTTGGGACGAAGAGACATTCCTATTATGGTTTGTATTTTTGTTTTATTCGGTTTACTGATTGCAGCGCTCCCAGCTGCGGCTGATGAGGGGGAAAATGCGTCGGTTGCTCTTGAACGATTAATGGTCAAAGCGCAGTCAGATGATTACCGTTCCTCGGAAAGAGAGGATTTATTCGGAACCTGGCTCCACAATGATGAGCTTGGAGGTAGCGCGACTACTCGTGACTATATTTTGCAGAGAGATATGGAAAATGTCACGTTCACGTCGGAAAGGCATGTTAATACTGGAACACTGCATGACCCGTACACCGGAGAAACAATCTATTTTCAAAGAGGGCAGAGTACATCTAATAAGGTTCAGATTGATCATGTCGTTGCCGTAGGGGAGGCGTATGAAAGTGGCGCTGATGCTTGGACAAAGAATCAGCGGGTTGCCTATGCCAATGATCCTTATGTTTTGCTGGCCGTAAAAGGAGCGGCGAATGCGTCAAAATCGGATAAAGATGCAGCGAACTGGCTTCCTTCTCAGAAGAGCTATGACTGCTCGTATGTGAGTCGTCAAATCGGAATAAAAGAACACTACGGTCTTTCGGTAGACACTGCTGAGAAAGAAGCAATGCGGTCGGTATTGTCTCAGTGTCCGTCCGGGCAAACTATCCCGGTTTACAACGGGAATAACGCTTCTCCGGAAGTGCCTTTACCGAATCCTGATCCCACTCCGGACGATACGCATGGGCAAATGATTCGTTTGTTTGGAAATAATCGGTACGACACGATGACGGATGTTGTCGACACTGCTTTTCCAGAGGAGACTTCGACGGTTATTGTCACTTCGGGTGAGAATTATCCCGATGCTTTGGCTGTTTCCGGATTTGCCGGCATAGAAAATGCTCCTGTGCTTCTGACGAACCCACAGGTGTTGAGTGCCAACGTACGTAATGAAATAAAGCGCTTGAAGCCTTCTTCCGTCGTTATTGTCGGTGGAGAAAAAGCGGTTTCCTCTGATGTGGAGTCTTCTTTAAAGCAATGCGTTGACGGAGTTGAACGAATTCAGGGTGCCACACGAATAGATACGGCATTGCAAATTTATGAAGCGGGGAAGAGTCTGTCCGCTGGATGGGGAGAAACCGCGGTTGTTGTTACTGGAGGAAATAATCAAAACGGATTTGCTGATGCACTATCTGTGACATCCTATGCGTATGCTCAGAAGGCACCGGTGTTCTTATCTGATGCGGAGACTGGTCTTACAGCAGATCAGCAGAATGCTTTAAAGGATGGGAACTTTACTCAAATCGTAATCGTTGGAGGGGCTCAGGCAGTTCCTGAATTTGTCTCGGCTCAAATCGAGCAGACGGTAGGTATTAAACCAATTCGTATTGCTGGGCAGACTCGGTATAATACGAGTATTCTTTTCGCTCGCTGGGCTATCGGACAGGGCGCATTGACTATGAACAATGTTGTTTTCACTACAGGGCAAAACTATCCAGATGCCTTATCTGGAGGTCCTTTGGCTGGTCGTGATGCAAGCTGTATGTTGCTGGTGAACAACAGCGATGCAACCGTATCCAATGTGGGAAGCTATGTGTCTTCTTATGCGGAATCTGTGTCTGAAGCGTACATTTTGGGAGGAGCTAATGCGGTTAGCTGGAACACTGCCGGCCGGCTTTCTAAGAGTCTTGGTTTGGCTCTGACAAACTAAGCAACTTCGTGAGGGCATTCAGAGATATGCGTTGGGGCTGCCCGCTCCTTAAAGGAACGGACAGCCCCAACACATACGCGGATGACCGGTAGCGCTACTTGTTTTACTTCTTGCCTCGCACCTTGCGCGCTACGACTTTCATGAGTTCGCGCTGCTTGGATCCGGTGGGGGCTAAAACATCCACATATTTACGGATTGGACTGTCTTCAGCAATGGCCCGATCATGATGTTCCGGAGGTTCCGGCTTCTGCACTCCCGACATGGCGGCGTACATTTGCGCAACGAACGGAGTTTCCTGCGCGTACTGCCAATACAGTGGAGCGAAATCGCACCAAGGATTCTTCCAAGGCTTGTCGAAACCGGCATAATGTACGACCTTTGGCGCCTTGCGCGATTCCATGTATGCCTTATACACGTCTGCAGGTGCGAAATCGAATACTCCCGCCACACGTCCAGCACAGTTATGCATCACATTCCACGAATAGTCGAGGTAGGTAACAAGACCTTCGCACTCGGTATTAAGAATGTCCTGATCGTTGTAGATATATCCCGGCTTCGAGGCAATCTGCAGCCATTCATGAACCGTATGAATCTTACGCGTGCGATCCAAATTCATAACTAGCACGCCAGCCTGGAAATATCCATAGGCGTCACGCATATGCAACTGCTTGCGCACATACTCGGCGCGAATACCATCCTTCATATTGAGATTGCCGATGAAGTCGATATCCGGCACTGCGGCGATAGCATTATCGCCCATTTCCGTATCGAACAGTTCGGCAACATCACCATTCACTACAAGATCGCAATCCAAGTACAGCAGCTTTGAGTAGAAAGGCAACGCTTCCTGAATGATGAAACGATAATACGTTTCCACACTGATATGCGCATTGCTGGTGGTGAGATTGAATCCTGCAAGATATCGGCTCACATCATAGAAACGTACGGCGGCATTCGAGAATTGCGCAAGGAATTTCGTAATAATCTGCTTGTTCTCGTCAGAAATGTTTCGTTCCAGCACGATCACATCGTAAAAACGATCTTCGGAAGCGTTCTTCAGCATCGAATATATCGTGGTAGTGAGCATTGGAACGTAATTATCGTCCGCTGCAAAAACCACAGGCACAATGGTTTCAGGATTCTCCTGCAACGGTTCAAGCTTGGCGAACGGTTCCGGATGCAGAAAATGCACGCACTGCAGTCGCTTGATTTTCCAATTGGCTCCAGTGCGCTGCTTATGTGCAAGAAAAATATTAAGCAAACGTTCAGAAAGATGCCCCACGGTGCGAGTAGTCTGCACATCCATCTTGCTGAAATCAGTATGCTCGGCAAACTCATCCAGCAGGGGGAACAACCATTCGTTGTACTCGAAGAAAATATCCTTCTTCATGATAAACATGTTGCAGAAAGCTGCAGTATGGCCATTCAGCACCGCATCAGCATCCGCTTTGTAATCAGGATGACGTGCGCACAGAATGTCGTACATGTGACGCAAATCCTTGAGGCGAAGATGCCTATCCGCATCCCAATGCTGCTTGAGATTCGTAAACCCACCAATACGACGGGTGTCATTAAGCGGCGTGGTGATAACGTCCCATCCATCTACCGCTTTGGAGATATCGCCATCGTTGATGCCATACTTTTCAATGGTTTGACTGTCGATATAGGAATCGATGATTTCGCCATAGTCGTTTTCCTGATGCGGGGTATCGGTGAAATCGAAGTAGCGTCGGTAGTGGCAGAAACCGTAGTAGTCGGCATCCTCGTTTTTCCAAGCCCAGTATTGCGCGGTCAGTTCGCAGTAACGGGGATTTTTATCGGAAATATTCTCACCCTCATCGTCATGCAGCGTGCTGTCGAACCGCCTTGCGGCATGGGCCACTCCAACCTGTACAGGGAGGATGCTGTTTCCTTCAGGGAAAACAGCAGGCTTGTGTGCCGACACGAAGATTTTGATATCCGGATGCTGATGTTCTCCTGTGAGAGCCATGTGAGATATTCCGCCTTACTGAAACAAACGTCCTTTCCACAATAGAATATATGAAAGTACTGCTGAAGAAGGGCACGCTATACGTTTTTGTGCTCAAATACTTCGCACTAGTAGGATAGGACGCTTGTGAAGAACTTTTTTGACAGCCTCAAAAAGAGGTACCACTACGCGATAGTGGTATTCAAGGAACTGGTGAAAACCGATTTCCAGTTGCGTTACCAAGGATCGTTCCTCGGCATGGTGTGGTCCGTGTTGAAGCCGCTTATGTTGTTCGCTGTGATGTATGTGGTGTTCGTGAAGTTCTTGAAGTTCTCCGACGGCACCCCGACGTTCCCGATTTCGTTGTTGTGCGGTACCTGCTTGTGGAGCTTCTTCTCCGAATCCACTAGCATGGGTATGCAATCCATTGTTGGCCGCGGTGATTTGCTGCGTAAGGTTCATTTCCCGAACTACATTATTGTGGCTTCCACCACTATGGGTTCTATGATTTCTCTCGGCATCAACCTGCTCGTGGTGATCTGCTTCGGTTTCTTCGCCCATGCGCATTACACGTGGCGAGTATTGCTTGTGCCGCTCAGCATTATTCAGTTGTATTGCCTTGGTCTTGGCGTAGCTTTGCTGCTTGCTTCGCTGTTCGTGTATTTCCGTGACGTGGCTCATATTTGGGAAGTCATATTGCAGGCCATGTTCTATGCAACGCCTATCATCTACCCAATTTCCATGATTGCGGATAAGGGTTACGGCTGGGCCGCCAATATTTTGATGCTTAATCCTTCCACTCAGGTGATTATGGATATTCGTCATAATCTGCTTTCTCCGGAGTATGTGCCGACTGTGTGGAGCATGGTTGATAACAAGTTGCTTTGCTTGCTGCCGTATGCGTTGTCAGTTTTCATTCTGTGGCTGGGCATTCACGTGTTCCGTAAGTACAGTTCCAAGTTCGCGGAGGTGCTCTAAATCATGACTGAGGTTGCAATGACTGAAGAGGGAAACGTTGACGAGCGCCCTGTAGTGCTCAGGGTCGACCATGTCGCCAAAATGTTCCGTCTGCCTACAGAACAGGCTACTGGCTTGAAGATGGCCTTTCTGAATTGGACGAAAGGCATCAAAGGCTATACCGAGCAGCATGTTCTGCGTGACATCAACTTCGAAGTTCGTCAAGGTGATTTCTTCGGTATCGTCGGGCGTAACGGTTCCGGCAAGTCCACGCTGTTGAAGATTATTTCTCAGATCTATACTCCGGAACATGGTTCCGTAACGGTTAAAGGCAAGCTGGTGCCATTCATCGAGCTTGGTGTTGGATTCAATCCGGAGTTGACCGGCCGCGAGAACGTGTATCTGAACGGTGCTCTACTAGGCTTCACTCGTGCTGAAATCGACGCGATGTATGACGACATCGTTGAGTTCGCCGAGCTTGAAGATTTCATGGATCAGAAGCTCAAGAATTATTCTTCGGGCATGCAGGTGCGCCTCGCCTTCTCCGTTGCTATCAAGGCTCAAGGCGATATCCTAGTTCTCGATGAAGTTCTAGCCGTCGGCGACGAAGCATTCCAGCGTAAGTGCGACAACTTCTTCGCCGAAATCAAGAAAGATCCAACGAAGACCGTTATTCTTGTCACCCATTCCATGGATTCCGTCAAGAAGTACTGCAACAAGGCCATCCTGATCAAGGACGGCGAGATTATCGCCAGTGGTGACAAGAACGATGTTGCCGATCGTTATACTCTCGAAAATCTCAAGTCTGAGCATAAAGAGCGAAAAGAAAATCCGGAAGATGAATATTCACTAGGCTTGAGTGAGAAGGTGCCCACTTTCCGAATTCTGCCTGTTTCCCCGCAGATTTCATCCTGTGCCGAGACGTTCGAATTTGATGTCGAATATGATCTTCGTGATAGTGACGGCGGAGAATTCTACATTCCTATGTCGGTCTTGGATGTCAAGCGCGGCGGTGTGCCCTATGACTGTGGTGTCGCTTTTAAATTCAGCAATGCCGGGCATAACAAGATTCACTTTGCGTTGCCTCTGAGCATATTCAATGATGGAGATTTTAAGATTATCGCCACCATGCGCAAGATTCCGGATACGTCAAATCTGAGGAAGTTTGAGCAGCTTGCTTTTACGAGTGATGAGAACTCATGCTACTTCTCGGTTCGAAATCCAGGAACTACTAATTTCGCAGGGCTTCTTAATGACAAGGCGCTTCATATTGACTGCTTAGGAACAAGCCGTATCTGATAAGTCAATGGTGGTGTTTGCTCACTAAATGGAATGGCGGGATGCCAGCCTAGGCTGGCATCCCGCCATTCCATTCTCTTATCTACGAAACTTACGGATGACGCAGACCGAGACTATCTGCTATCTGGTTAGCCGTGGTGGAAGAAACAGCTTGTTCTCCGCCAACTACGTAAGCGGTTTTAACTTGATTCTTGTATTTTTGAACAAACTGAGCTGTAGTTCCAAAAGGATCCGCTAGCAACAGGAATCCGTTTTTCTTTCCGGCAAGCGGTCCGGCAGCCAGAGCATCAGGGAAGTTGGCGCCGGTTGCGAAGACGCTACCTTCAGCGGTCAACCCATACCGCTCTGCGCTTTTGGCGATTTCAATGCTGGTCTCATACCTAGTTGCGCCGGCAATTCTTTTTGTTGATATGCCTTGCTGCTGCAGCTGGCTGTTGACAATCCAATTTGGTATGGCGCTGGTGCCTCCGATTACAAGACCCTGTTTGATGGTTTTGTTGATGGCATCCAGTTGGGATGAAGAGAATCCTGAAGCTGAACTGCACAGGAAAATCGGCATCTTCTGCGCGTAAGCCAAGGAAGACGCGGAGAGCGCATCCGCGTAGTTATCTCCGGTTGCCATTAGCGCTGTGGAATTCCATTTTACTCCCAGCTTCTGCCCCGCCTTGAATACTGCAAGAGAGGTTTCATAACGATCTTCTCCGTAATATCTGGTGACTGTGGAGCTGTATTGATGGAGTGCGTTTTCTACATTTTTGGAAATTGCGCTTGGACCGCCGATAATGATGATTCGATTCGGCTTAAGTGAGGCAAGACGGTTAGCAGTTTGGCTGGGCAGAGAGTTAGATCCGACGAGCATAATCGTTGCAGCTAATCCTCCGGCTAAGCCTGACGCGGAGAGTGCATCAGGATAATTCTCTCCAGAAGCGATGATGACGGTTTGTCCTTGTTTTGTCTGTTCGTGTTGAACGATGGTTGCCATAGTGTCATAGCGTGTCTGTCCGGCAAGTCTCGTCAGTTTTGGATTCTCAACCCATTGTGCGTACAAGATGGTATCGCCAGCGGGAAGGGTTATTTTGGATCCAGGTGCATATGAAGTGCCGGTACCATCAGCTTTGGTGTTCCAGCTCGAGAAAGTGTAGCCTGATCGGCTGAAACCATTCTTCGCCACTGTGATCTCATCATTGTGGGATCCTGTCTGTGAAGCTACATAGCCAGAGGTCGCTCCATTGCCGTCATATTTCAAAGTGAGAGGCATGACCGTGACATCCGTGGAAAAAGCGAAAGACCCAGAAGAAACGGTTGCTTTCGCAGTTCCTACCTTCCCCGCGGTATATACGCCACTTTGGTTGGCGCTAATCACATTCGCATTGGAAGATCCCCATGTGCCCCTGAACTCATATCTTCCGGACCTGTGCTTCAGCGTTACTTTTGCGGTTTGCGTGGATCCAGACTTCATCGATGACAGGTTCCAAGTAGCCCCTTCTCGTAAATCATCGTCATCCACGTTGACTTCGAATTGCCCTAGGCTCGCATGTTCGTCGGAGTTGAATCCGAGTATTCAGCGGCACTGCTGCGAGTTCCTGCCTCTCCAGAAAAAGTTGTTCTGTAATACTGTCCATCTCCTGCAGCGAAACCATAATACTCATAGTTTGGATTGATCAAAGTAAGATAATGCCCGACTTCAGCTCCTGTGTTTTGGACGTAGTCTTTCTTTTCTTCGGCCCATAAATCAATTGCGCCGGATATGTTGGCAGGACCCCATGCGAGTATTTCTGCCTCTGATTGGATTTTGTTATAGCTGGCTCGGAAGCAGCTCTCTCCATTAGGTCGAGTATGCGCATCCTCTGCAGAATATGCCTCAATCGCTCGTTGAATTGCGATTCGTTCCAACGCATTAGACCATTTTGGCGTTAGATATTCGTTTTCGGAGATTCCAAGTTTCTTCAGGTAATCCGATACTGAATAGTAATCGGTTTGCTTGGTCTGCCAGTTGTAGACGCCGAAAGTTACTTGTTTGTCGTTGAGCGCGTCTCGACGCCATTTCACGACTTCATTCAGTGCCGAGTTGTAGACGTCCACTTGGTTGATGAATTGTTTCGCGTATACGGTTGTTCCTGTTCCCAGTGACACTCCGGTAAGCTCTGAAGTACCGGTCGACGTGCCATCTGAATAAGACATTGTCTCGATGTCGTCTTGGACTGCGGGCGTGTCTACTGCGGTGTCAGCTGCGCTCGCCGGTTGCGCGAAACCTATGCTTGCCAACAAAGAACATGATATTATCGCGCATAATATCCGCTTCTTAGGCTTCTTCTTTTCTCTCATGATGTGCTCCTTTAGCTAGTTCATCAAAGTGTTTACCCCCTTATTTTAAGTAGGGTGTAGATTCGGATGGGTGTGTTGGCTTATGCCGTCACATCATTTGGTGGATTGGTGTTTTTGCCGAATTGCTTTAATCTGCCTGCGGATGCAGCATTTTTGACATTTGTCCTTTCAAAACCGCATTTATCTTGTCGCATATGAAGGAAAGGGGATACGGTAGGAGATGGAGTAGTGGAACAATAGTGTCTCGCTATCGCATGAGAGAAGATTACCGAGGAGCCGTTATGCTGAGTATGAACCGCACCTCCGATCATCGAATCTGAATTTCCTCAGTCCAACAATCGGGGTGCGGTTCATACAAGCACCAGACGCCCCTCCTAGTTGTGCCCTAGAAATTCATTAGGGCTTTAAAAGAATTGTCAGTCTCTACGGAACAAATCGCGAGTGAAAACCTTGCCAGATACCTTGTTAAGGTCATCATTCCAGCGATTGGCAACGATGACGGTAGACCGTTCCGTGAACGAATTAAAATCGTGCGTTACTTCGCTGCCGAAGAAGTCAGTGGCATCTAGCGTCGGCTCGTAAATCAGTACGAGGATGCCGTTTGCCTTGAACTGCTTCATAACATCCTGAATCGCGGACTGGCGGAAGTTGTCAGAACCGGATTTCATGGTCAGGCGGTAGATACCGACAATCGGATCTTTCACATCTTTGATGCGATCCATCACTTCAGAAGCAACGAATTCCTTGCGGGTGCGGTTAGCATCCACAATCGCCTCGATTAGATTCTGTGGAACCTGATCGTAATTGGCGAGTAGCTGCTTGGTGTCCTTTGGCAGGCAGTAGCCGCCATATCCGAAGCTTGGATTGTTGTAACCGTCGCCGATGCGCGGATCAAGGCAAACGCCGTCAATGATTTCGCGAGTGCTCAGTCCGCGGCTTTCAGCATAAGTGTCAAGCTCATTGAAATAAGCCACACGCAACGCAAGATACGTGTTGGCAAACAGTTTGATGGCTTCGGCCTCGGTAGTGCCCACCACCAGTTCTGGAATGCCTGTACTGCCATCATGATTGACTCGAGAGCGTTCTTCGGGGGCTGCTCCCTGAGCCAGAAGATCCACAAAAGTACGTGCGGCCTCTACGGAACGTGCGTCATCCTGCGGAGCACCGACAACAATACGGCTGGGGTGCAAGTTGTCAAACAGAGCGTGACCTTCACGAAGGAATTCCGGAGAAAACAGAATATGATCATCGTTCAAACGGTCGCGTAGCTGCTGCGTGTATCCGACAGGAATCGTAGATTTAATAATGATCCACGCTTCCGGCGCATACTTTCGTACTGCGGAAATCGCAGCTTCGACGCTGGAAGTATCAAAATAATTCTTTTTCTCGTCATAGTTCGTAGGCGTTGCAATCACTGCGAAATCAGCATCGGAATATGCTTCTTCTGGGTCAACGGTTGCATGGAAGTCCAGAGGACGCTCGCCGGAGGTGTTCTTCTCCAGAAAATCAGTAATCACAGCATCCACAATCGGACTCTTACCGTTGTTTAGAAGCTCAACTTTCTCCGGAACAATGTCCAAAGCATGAACCTCATTATGCTGAGCAAGCAGCAAAGCGACAGAAAGACCTACATATCCAGTTCCTGCAACTGCAATTTTCATAGTTACCGGCTTTCGTTATTCTCGACAAACTAGCACTATTGTAGAAACTGGCGGTGATGAGGAACACGAATCTACTGAAGCTCTACGAAATTAGTGTCTTTAAGGTAATTCTTACCGGCACTCATATCGTATTGAATGAGTTTGTAATCATGGAGTAGTGTTTTAGCCTCTTCGGAAAGATCCTTCTTACTCATACGAGCTCCAGCAGCGTTGAGATATACCGGTTCTTCAGAGCTGCCTCCCGCTGCTGAAGGAACAGACATAGCAGATATGGCTTGATGCATTTCCGTCAGGAATGCCAGATAAGGGCTCACCTTTGCGTTGAGATGTGAAGCAAGTTGAGTGGAGAAATAGTTGGATGAGGTGTATGCGGAGGACGCGTCATCAAGTTTGGTTCCAGCAGCAGAAGACGCATTATTGGACCAAATGAAGTAATCGGTTTCGTGAAGACCAAGAATATTGTCTGAATCGGAGTAGGCAGTGCTATAGATGCCGGGTAAGTGGTCCCCGTAGAAAATAACAGTGATAGGACGATTGATGTCATTGAGCTGATTAAGGAAATCTAACGTTGATTGATCTGTGTAATTAAGACCCTTAGTGTAAGTCTCAATATTGAGTCGTTCATTCTCCTGAAGATTTTCGGAAGTATCAAGTTCTTTGAACTGATTATCTGTGTATAAATCCTCCTCATAAGGCATGTGATTCTGTATAGTCACAACCTGATAGAACTTGTTGGAGTCAGAGGACTGCACCTGTTTCAACACCTGGCTATAGAACGATTCATCGGAAGAATACCAAGCCGAATCTATAGGATGAAGATCTGTGAGCTTGGGTGTTCCGTCCGTGGCGTAGAATTTAGAGAATCCGAACTTCTTATAGTTGATATCGCGGAAATACATTCCACGGTTGTATGCGTGAAAGGCTACAGAAGAGTCCTCGCCATTCTTTTCATTCCATAGCTGATTGAGGGACTGATCCCACTTTTGTCCCGGAACTAATTGCTGATAGGCGATAGATAGGGTATCGCTGTAATTCGCCATGGAAAGACCCGTGAGAGCTTGATACTCGATGTTGGCAGTACCGCCACCATAGCCGGGGGAAAGCATAAGACCGGATGTTGTTTCGCGCTTGATCTGTCGAATATTTGGCATCGGATCTTCGGCGAAACTTACGCCCGGTACTCGTGTGGGATCCGAGAAGGTTTCCGAAAGCACCATGATTACGGTGTTATCAGTCAGATTGGTTGTTCTGGACTGATTGATGGAATCAGCCTCCTTGGAGTATTTCTTTGTAATCTTGGTCATGGTTTCTTCGGAATAATCTTCGGGCTTATCCATGATCTTGGTATGTGCAAGCTGGAGGAAATTGATGGCGGGACCATTGCTGGTAGCGTCAGCAATTGGATTCCAAGGCTGGGGGCGGTCGGAAAGATTGTGGGCAAATTTTGTAGCCCAGGAATCGTCTGCTCCGAGTCCCCACACGAAGGAAAATACGAGTGCAGTACTGAGAGCGGCTGCCAAAATGCGCGTAATCGTGCCGGCAAAATTTTTAACGCTGGCAAACGGGTGTAGCCAGTGGCAGGGGATGACTGCATTTCTGCCATCAAGGAATTGCATGACGATGCAGATGGCCACAAAGCAAATAACGCCAGCTACCGCACCGTCAACTAGAGCCTGACTGGAATTTGGAATAAAGGAAGTGAGTTCTCCCGCATTGCCTCCTGTGATGAAGTTCAAATCGGCGGGAATAACAGGTTCGTTGCGGGACTCGATCTTGATGTGATTGGCGACAGCAAATACTGTCATAACTGTGCCAAAGATGGCTGAAGCAACCCAGAAACGATTGAGAATCAGCACCAGAGTAAGGTAAATAACACCCAGAACTATGAAATTCAGTAATGCTTGGTATTGATGGTCAATCCAGATCTGGCTAACGAATTTTGTCGTGCGCCCAATAACACTTTGCAAAACTCTGGTCGTATCGTCAATTTCCGAGCCTTCAGGATATTCCGGCTCGCTGTACATGCCCCACTGAAGAAAAAACGACCTCAAAAGCGGTGACTAATACGAGAACAATGGCGTAGAACGAGAATGAGAAGCGATGACGTTTCTTCCAGAGGCCATACGCCTTTTTGAAGAATTTGATGATGAGTTGAATGGCTTTGAAGTTGGTGAAAGTTTGCCATGCGGTCTTTACCGCTGTGGCGGCGGTATGGACGGCGTGACCGGTAACTTTGGTTGCTTTTACAGCCGTGTGCCCTGCGGTGGAAAGCGTTTTTGCCGTGGTATGTGCGGCTCGTTTGCAAACCGAGACGACCTGATTCAAAGGCTGCTCAGCGGGTTGATGGGGCTGGAGCTCAGAAGAAGCGATTTGTTCGTTATTGTCTATTTCGGCTTTACTGACGGATCCACTGGAAACCATCTCCGGTAAACAGGGCAGGGTGCCAGCGCCTGAAATAAAGATGCTTGTGTTGTCGGAGGTGGCGTGAATTGCCGACTTCTGCGTATACAGTTTTGAACTATGGTGACTTGAAAGGGCGGATGGGGCGCAAGCGTTGCTGTCTTCGTCATTCGCAAGAGGGCGATATGTTCCACCTGCAATCGGCTGCTTAGTAAGTTTTACGTATGAAGGAACGTGAGCATGACGGTCAGGCGAAAAAATAGGCATCGTCGCATCCTTCAAAAAGATAGCCCCCTTATAATTGGAGGCTCTGTACAATTAAACCGGATACATTTTAGTGTTCAGCTGTGGACGAACGGGTATCTCGTAGATGTCTGAAAGGTAGCTGGAAGGTTAACTGTGCTACGTGGGGTATCTGCCTACAACGTAAGTGGGAAAGGGCAACAAAATGTATGCGAAATCTGAAGGGTCGTAGCGCAGGAATTGGTTGATTTGCAGACTGGGGGAGAGGCTCGATATGTGGATCTTTTTACTCAATTTGCTGCGAGCGACAGTCGACAGACGGATTTGGTGTTCAAGGTGGACGACTATATGCGCGCGCAAGTGTTGGATGCCACCAGCTGATAATGCGCCGAAAGCGTGGCTTGTATGGGGCGACGAGAAGGCGGGCGGCGGATTCGGTGCGTGGCTTGGCGCAGTTAGACCGTTGACGTGAGATGTAACGTGGTTGCCATGACAGACCATGAACGCACTATTCCGACTTCTGGACATATTGCTGCTGAACATGCCGTTCCAACTTGTGCTCGTATGAAGACCATTGCTGTTCCGGATTTTGAAGTGTTGTTTGCTGACTATAAGGGTTCCAAGCCTCAGGAAGACGAATTTGTGAAGTGCGTCGGACGGGAACGCTTATGACAGTTCGCCATGGCGATGTGACGCAGTCTGACAACTGAGATTCGGTAAGCGTCGCTTTTGAAGATGTCACGCTGCAAGCGAGTCGGCTTCACTGGAGGCGGAAGCGGGACCTGACTCATACTTGGCCTAGAGCCCGAATCTTGCCATGTAATCCAGAAGTTCTCTTCTGCCAGGACCTAAATTTAGGGTGCTCGTTTGAGTTCAATGGGTCTCTGCTTGAAAAGCCAATGATTATGCGGTCTTTACACCAAATCAAGGGTTGCGAAAGGCGCTCTCATACACCAAATCAAGGGTAACTGAGGTGCCGTTCATACACCAAATCAAGGTTTGGAGTGCGAAAAACCTGCTGAATCTGTCATAGATATCGCATCCGCCACGGGGGAAGCCGTGCAACCATTGAACTTTTCGGCTTGCGCGGGTTACGTGAATTAGTGATTCGAGACATCGCCCACGAGCGCTCCATGATGCAACCCTGCCGGTACCCTGAAATGGTGAGTAGTGAGATTTTCAAGCCGCGCAACATCATTGTGACCGGCGGATGTGGGTTTATCGGAGCCAATTTCGTGCGCTATGTGGCGCACAACCATCCTGACGTGCGCATAACCGTGCTCGACAAGCTGACGTATGCCGGAAATCCGCAGAATATCGCCGGTCTTCCGCAATCGCAAGTTGAACTCGTGCAAGGTGACATCTGCGATGCTGCACTACTGGAACGTATCGTGCCCGGTCATGACGCGATCGTGCATTTCGCGGCCGAATCGCATAACGACAACTCCATCGCCAATCCTGAACCCTTCATCACAACGAATGTGGAGGGTACGTTCCACCTGCTTGAGGCGGCGCGCAAGCATGACGTGCGATTCCATCACATCAGCACCGACGAAGTGTACGGCGACCTTACGCTCGACGATCCATGCAAATTCACCGAAAGCACGCCGTACAAGCCGTCAAGTCCGTACAGCGCGTCAAAAGCGGCATCCGACCAGCTGGTGCGTGCGTGGGTTCGCACGTACGGGCTTCGCGCCACGATTTCCAACTGTTCCAACAATTACGGGCCGTACCAGCATGTGGAAAAATTCATTCCACGCCAGATCACTTCCATCATGGAGGGCGTGCGTCCGAAACTATATGGCACAGGCGAGAACGTGCGCGACTGGATCCATACGGAAGACCACTCTTCTGCGGTGTGGAAGATTCTTACACGCGGGCGGATCGGCGAAACATACCTGATCGGCGCGGATGGTGAAATGAGCAATATTGCCGTGATGCGTATGATCCTGCGGCTTATGGGATGTGCCGAAGATGCGTTCGACTGGGTGCGTGACCGCCCCGGGCATGATCGGCGTTACGCGATTGACTCCAGCAAGCTGCGTGCCGAACTTGGATGGAAGCCTGTGCGCACCGATTTCGAAGCCGGTTTGCAAGCGACCATCGCTTGGTATGCTGCCAACCGCGCCTGGTGGGAGCCCGCCAAAGCCGCCACCGAAGCCCGCTACCGCGCCCAAGGCCAGTAAAGCGCGTCGGACTGGAGCGTTTGTGACGGTGCGTCATGGTGGATACGGCGCAGCCTGGCAACTGGGTTCGGCAAGTGGCGATTGGGGAATAACGTGCTGCAAGTAGCCGATTTCGTCAGGAAATGCCTCCGGTCGGACTGTCGAATCTGCCATATATAAGCCAGATACGGTGCGAAAGCGCTTGTACAGGGGTGAAGTCGTCCAAAACGTAACTTTGACCCCGTTAATAAGCTCTTTCGGGTTTTTGGAAGGGGTATCGATTTGCGGTATGGGCGGTTATCGGGTTGTGAAAACGTTGCGAAAGTCATCTTTAACGAGGTCAAAGTTGTTTGAAAACGCAACTTGGCCCCGTTGAACGCAGGGGTGGCGGAGCTAGGGGCGGCGCCCTGTCGGCTCGTCTGGCTCGGACGGCTTACTTGGCGGACTCGAGTTTGAGTTCCTGGCTGGCGATCACCGACTTGGCGGCCGCGTCGAGTTCGTTGGTGATGTTGCGCAGGTTGTCGGCGTACGTGCGAATATCGTCTGTCGCCTTGGTGAAGTCGCTGGCATTGCCGTTCGCGGGGCATGTTGGCGCGTTTTCCACGGCTTCGGCCAGCGTGATCGCATCCTTCAGGGTTTCCAGCGTGGTGCCGTCGGCCACGTCGTCCACGGTGAGTTTTGCCGCATCTTCGGCTTCTTTCTGAGCCTCTTCGAAGTTTTGCTGATGCGTGGCGAGCGCCTTCGCGTTCAACGTGCAGGTGTCGCTGGCGGCTTGCGTCATTTCGCGCTTATTGGCGACTGCGATGATGGCAACGGCTGCGAGCGCAATGGCAACTACTGCTATCACGGCGACGATGGCGATGGTCTTGCGCTGTTTCGCATTGTTTTTCTGTGCTGTTGGCTGCATTGGGGTTCCTCTCTTCTCTGTGGCTTTCGTATTAAGCAAAACGTTGCGAGTATACAAAAACATTTCTGAGAAACGATTTACCACTGGAAATAATGTGGATTATTTTGCTATGAAAGGAATTTGTTTGTGGATGGGGGTGCTGGGCGCGTCAGGAGTGCGTGGCATTTATGCTGGAAGGAGAAACGTTTTAAGGGGTTTGAATGGCGTATCGTGCGACGTTGAAGGATGTGGCCGCTGCTGCGGGGGTGTCTGTGACGACGGTTTCGCTGGTGTTGAATAATCGGCCGGCTCGCGTGTCTGAGGAGAAGCGTAAGGCCATTGCCGACGCGGCGAAGAAGCTGAATTATGTGCCGAATCAGAGCGCGCGTAGCTTGGTGACCAAGCAGTCCCAGCTGGTTGCGCTGATCGTGCCTGATATTGAGAATTTGTTTTTCGCGGCGCTTGCCAAGTGTGTGGAGGATGAGTGCGCCGCGCAGGGGTATTCGCTGATTGTGGCCAATTCCGATGATTCGCGTGCTGCGGAGCATGAGTTGTTGCAGCGTCTTCCTGCCCGTGGGGTGGATGGGGTGATGTTGATCCCGGCGCGTGAGTCGTGTGTTGGGAGTGCTGTTGAGCAGCTGTGTGAGGATGTGGCGCTTGTGTCGTGCCCGGTGGTGCTGATCGACCGTTTGACGCAGTGCGGCTGGTGCGATGCCGTCGGTTTTGACAACTATCTTGGTGGTCGTTTGGCTGCCCAGTATCTGTTGGAAGGTGGTCATACTCGTATTGGCATTGTCACCGGCGATATTGCGGAGTCGAGTGCCGCGGAGCGTCGTCGTGGTTTTGTGGATGCCATCGAGCAGTCGGGGAAGCATTTTGATTCTTCGCTGTGTGTTGAGGGTGATTACCGTTTCGATAGCGGCTATCGTGCCGCGAATCAGATCATCGATGGCGGGGCGACGGCCGTGTTCTGCTGCAACGATGTGATGGCGCTTGGCTTCCGTCAGCGTATGGCGGAGCGTGGGTTGCATGTTACTGAGGATATGCAGGTGATTGGTTACGACAATATTCTCAAACGATTCGGTCTTGGTTGGCGTATGACCACCGTTGAGCAGAGCGTGACTGATTTGGCCGCCGCTTGTTGGGGTATGTTGCGTAAGCGGATTGATGTTGCGGTTCGTGCCAAGTCCGGTACGGAATCAGGGGATGCCCGTCCGTGGCTTTCCGATCCGCAGGTTGAAGTGCTTACGCCGAAACTGGTGCAGGCGGCCTGCGCGTAAACCGCCATTTTTAGATGCTGCAGACTGGTGCAAAACGGGTGGTGCAGATCAATCTCGGTATGTGGTGACGTAGGCATCTCCAATATGCTGTAATCGTTGGAAATACAGGCAACACGCCGTGTATAGGGGAAGAATTTGCGTTCTTGATAAAACGCTTTATCATAAATCTTGTCAACACAACACAATCGAGAATGCGCTCGATGTATAACTGACGACGCACCCGTATGGTGGCGGACCGTCGTCAGGCCGTCAAAGAGGAAAGGCACACACATGAAAAAGATGATTCTTGATCTTGATACCGGCGTTGATGACGCGCTTGCCATTTCGTATGCTCTGGGAAGCCCGGAGATTGAACTGATCGGCATCACCGGCACCTACGGCAACGTGCTCGTCGAGCAGGGTGTACGCAACGCGCTGGCTGTGACCGACCTGCTCGGCCACCCGGAAGTCAAGGTCTATCAAGGCCTGCCGCACTCCAGTACCGCCGATCACTTCGAAGTACTGCCGATCTCCGCATTCATCCACGGCGACAACGGCATCGGCGACGTGGAAATCCCCGATTCCAACCGTTCCGTCGAAACCGAATCTGCGGTCGACTTCATCATCGACGCAGTGAAGACTTATGGCAAGGATCTCGTCTACGTGCCGACCGGCCCGATGACCAACATCGAAGCCGCATTGAAGAAAGCACCGGAAATCAAGGATGAAATCGGCCAAATCGTGCTTATGGGCGGCGCACTGACCGTACCCGGCAACTGCAACGCCTGCATGGAAGCCAACATTTCGCAGGATCCGGAAGCCGCCGACTACCTGTTCCGTTCCGGGGCGCCGACCACCATGATCGGTCTCGACGTAACCCTGCAGACCCTGCTCACCTACAAGGAAACCCAGCAGTGGCGCGACCTCGGCACCAAGGCCGGCAGGTTCCTGGCCGACATGACCGACTTCTACATCAAGGCTTACGAAACCACGTCCCCGCATCTGGGCGGCTGCGGCCTGCACGATCCGCTCGCCGTTGGCGTGGCAGTGGACCCGACCCTCGTCACCACCCTCGACATCAATATGAAGGTCGACGTGGAAGGCCCGACCCGCGGACGTACCATCGGCGACGAAACCCGCCTGAATGACCCGGCCAAGACCATGAAGGTTGCCGTCGGCGTCGACGTGCCGCGCTTCCTGAACGAATTCATGACCCGCATCTCCGGCCTCGCAGCCAAGGCTGAATAAGCGTAACCGGCCAAGCAATCGCGTATCGCATATCGCGTATCGCATATCGCGCAATTCGAGAGAATCAAGGATTTTTATTATGTCTAACAACACAACCGACGTGACCGGCACCGCATCCGCCGATCCGTTCGATGATCCGGTGACCAGCAACAAGATGGCCATCCGCGCCCTGATCCCGCTGCTGATCACCTTCGTGCTCGGCACCCTGTGCCTGCAGGGCTTCAACCTGGTGTTCCAGCAGGTCGGCACCGACGTCGGCGCACCGAACCAGGCGTCCCTGATCACCGCATTTCCGAGCATCGTGCTCGGCATCGTGTGCTTCATCTACGGTTCCCTGGGCGATTTCGTCTCCCTGCGTAAGCTTGTGACCGTCGGTCTCGTGACGCTGTTCGTCGGCTCCATCTTCGGTTTCGTGGCAAACTACTTCTTCGCCGCAAACCTGTGGACCGTGATCATCGCACGCGTGCTGCAGACCGCAGGCGAACAGGTGGCAGGTTCCGCCTTCCTGGTGGTGGCCACCAAGTACCTGCGTAACGATTTGAAGGTCATCTTCTTCGGTCTGTTCACCGCCGCATACCAGCTTTCCGCATCCATCGGCGTGTTCGCAGCCGGCATGCTCAGCTCCATCGCATGGCAGTTCCTGTTCCTGATCCCGTCCGTCACCATCCTGTTCCTGCCGATCCTGCTCAAGACCCTGCCGTCCAAGAGCGGCAACGGCCAGAAGGTCGACGCATTCGGCTTCGTGATCTTCGGCTTCGCCACCGCATTCCTCACCCTGTTCTTCTCGTACATGGCATGGTGGATGCTCGTGGTCTCCCTGCTGCTGTTCGTGGCATTCGCCTTCTACATCAACAAGGCCTCCAACCCGTTCATCACCCCGGCATTCTTCAAGAACACCCGCTGGCTGCGCGCCATCTGCCTGATCCTCATGTTCTACTTCGTGAACTACGCACTGAGCCCGATCTTCAACGCCATCGGCACCAACATCTACGGCATGACCACCACCCAGGTCTCCCTGCACATTGTGTGGGCCTTCGTGGTCGCCGCCGTGGTGGGCACCTGCTCCGGCATGATCATCCGCAAGATCGGAATCAAGGCCGGCATCGTGACCGCAGGCACCCTCATGTTCCTCGGCTGGACCGGTGCGGCATTCTGCGTGAACTCCGGTTTCGTGGTGCTGACCCTGTGCGCATGTGTGTTCTACGCAGGCTGCGGCCTCATGTACTCCCCGGTGGTCTCCACCGTGCTGGGCACCATTGAAAAGGACGAATCCGGCCGTGGCGTCGGCATGAACGATCTGGCCATGAACGTTTCCCCGTCCATCGGCATCGCCATCATCGGCAGCCTGCTCGGCTCCAACGCCCTCGCAGGCGGCTCCATCACCGGCGCAACCGGCACTGCCGCCAACTATGCCAACCTGCTGCTGGTCGCCGCCGGTACCGCACTGCTTGGCCTGATCGTGTTCTTCGTCTTCAAGAAGAAGATCTACGAAGGCAACCATGCGCTGGAAACCGAGGAATCGGCAAAGTAATCGCACATTACATCCTCAATATAGTAAAAATGGGGATTTGCGATAATTGCGATTACTGAACAACACTATTTCGCAAATCTCCATTTTCATAAATCTTCTTTTGATGTAAGGAAGGTAAAGATGAGCGCGACTGAAGTTCTCTCCGCATTGGACCGCATCCACGGCACAGTGTCCGTAATCGGCTCGATGAACGCGGACTACACCGTCACCGCACAGCGTCTGCCAGGGCCGGGGGAGACCATCACCGGCGGTCCGCTGCAGCTGCTGCCGGGCGGAAAATCCGGCAACCAGGCGGCCGCCGCAGCGCGCATCGGCGCAACCGTGCAGATGTTCGGCGCGGTCGGCTCCGATTCCAACGCCGACTTCCTACTCGGCGCTCTGGGCGAGGCGGGCGTGAACACCACGCATGTTCGCCGCGTGCTCGGACCATCCGGCACAACCGTGATTACCGTGGACGCAACCGGCGAAAACACCATCGTGTACTCGCCGGGATCGAACGCACAGGTCACCGTGGATTATGTGGAATCCGTGCGCGATGCGCTGGCACGGTCTTCCGTACTTGGCCTGTGCTTGGAAAGCCCGATCGAAACGGTGACGGCCGCCGCGCGCATGTGCCATGAAGCGGGCGTGAAAGTGCTGCTCAACGATTCGCCGTTCACCCCGTCGCTGCCGGCCGAACTGGTGGAAGCATCCGATATTCTGCTCGTCAACGAGCATGAGATGGTGCAGCTGCTCGGCATTGACGAGCCGGAAAACGACGATTGGGACGGTTTCGATTGGAATCATGCGCTGGAAGCAATGCGTGGATTCGGTTTCGAACAGGCGATCGTGACGCTCGGCGGCGATGGTTCCGTGGTATTGGATTCCACTTCGGCAACGCCGATCCAGCGCATTGCCCCCGTGCGTGTGAACGCGGTGGACACCACCGGCTGCGGCGACTCCTTCATGGGCACGGTGCTGGCCGGTCTTGCCTCGGACATGGCGCTTTCCGAAGCGGCCGAGCTTGCCTCGTATGTTTCGGCATACGCCGCCACAGGGTATGGTGCGCAGGCCTCCTACGGCAATGCCGCGCAAATCCGCGAAGCATTCGCCAAATAACGGAAGCGAGGATGCCTATCGGACGCTAGCCAGATTTCTCTTTTCTCTCTTGATACGCGGGGTGCGCATCCTACCGACGTAGGATGCGGCACCCCGTTTTTGGGAAGATCTGACATTAAAAAACTCGCCGACCGGATGGGGGCGAGTTTTTGTTACGTTGAAAAGATTGCGCGAATCAGGCGTAGATATTGCGGGGACGCATGTCTTCGGGCAGGCCGTTGAGCAGCGTGGAAACGGATCCGGATTCGAACACGGAACGGATGCCGGCGGCCAACAGCGGAGCCACGGACAGCACGGTCATGTTCGGCAAGCGCTTCTCTTCCGGAACGGGCACGGTGTCGGTGAGCACGATTTCCTTGGCACCGCAATTTCTCAGGCGTTCCACGGCCGGGCCGGACAGCAGGCCATGCGTGGCAACCAGCGTCACGGACTTCGCACCAGCGTTGTTCAGTGTGCGCACGGCCTCGCAGATGGTGCCCGCGGTGTCGATCATGTCGTCGACCACCACGCAGTCGTGACCTTCGACCTCGCCGATAATGCCATGCGCTTCGGCATGGTTCGGGCGGGTGGTGTCACGGGTCTTGTGAATGAACGCGAGCGGCAGATTGCCCAGCTTCGCGGCCCACTGTTCGGAAACCTTGATGCGGCCGGCATCCGGAGACACGATGGTGGTGTTCTCAAGCGGCATGTTGTTGCGCACGTAGTCAAGCAGCACCGGAGTGGCGGTGAGATGGTCGACCGGTCCATCGAAGAAACCCTGCTCCTGGGCGGCATGCAGATCGACCGTCATAATACGGTCGGCGCCGGCTGCGCGGAACAGGTCGAAAATCAGTCGGGCGGTGATGGGCTCGCGGCCCTGATGCTTCTTATCCTGGCGCGAATAGCCAAGGAACGGCGCGACCACGGTAATGGAACGGGCGGAAGCGCGCTTCATGGCGTCAACCATAATGAGCTGCTCCATAATCCACTTGTTGATCGGCTCGGTGTGCGCCTGCATCACGAACGCATCGGCGCCACGCACCGGCTCGGTGTAACGCACATACATCTCGCCGTTGGCGAAATCGTAAGCCGTGGTCTCAAGTACGTCGATTCCCAGGTATTTCGCGGTTTCATGGGCCTGCTCAGGGTACGCACGACCCGTCACCAAAGCCAATTTCTTATCCGGGGTGCCTTCGAGAATCGCCGACATGCTTCGCCTTCCACAAATCTAGAGTCGCGTAAATACGGTACCAACCGTACAAAAATAGCCGTATTCAATATAACAATGCGGGTGCCCATGACGCGCCTGCACCACAGAACGTGCGCATGATGTTGCAGAACGTGCGCAATTGCCGCTCGTCCAGCAGAAGGGCTATGCTGAACAGGTTGTCTGAACTGTATCTTTATACCTTTCATATATAGATGCGTGAAGGCAGTACGCATACACACTCCTGCCATGGAAGGTCCATGGCCGATAGTCCGAAGGAGGTGGGTGATGTCTGCGCATAAGTACGAACTGATGTTCATTGCCGATCCTGAGCTGGATGAGCGCGGTCTGAAGAAGTTGACCGAGCAGTATCTGGAAACTGTCACCAAGGAAGGCGGTGCTGTCGAGAACATCGACATCTGGGGCCGTCGCAAGCTTGCCTACGAGATCGCTGGCAAGACCGAAGGCAATTACGTTGTGGTCAACTACTCCGCTGAGCCGGCCACCAGCGACGAACTCGATCGTCTGCTGAACCTGAACGAATCCGTCATCCGTACGAAGATTCTTCGCAAGTAAGTAATTCCAAGCTTTTCAAGCTGCAAAGTAAGTAGGTAACGATGGCAGGCGAAACGATTATCACTGTGGTGGGTAACCTCACGGCTGATCCCGAAATCCGTACGGTTGGCAACGGCTCGTCCGTGGCCAGCTTCACCATTGCCTCCACTCCGCGCACCTGGAACCGTAATACGGGCCAGTTTGAAGATGGTCAGGCTTTGTTCATGCGCTGCTCCGCGTGGCGCGACATGGCCGAGCATTGCGCGCAGAGCCTGAGCAAGGGCATGCGTGTGATCGCGCAGGGTCGTTTGCAGCAGCGTTCCTATCAGGCGAACGATGGTTCCCAGCGCACGGTTATTGAGCTTCAGGTCGATGAGATCGGTCCGTCCCTGCGCTATGCGACCGCCCAGGTCACCCGAACCTCCAGTGCCAACGGTGGTAATTTTGCCGGCAATCGTGGCGGCAATGCTTTCGCTGGCGGCAACGGCGGGTTCAACAACGGTGGCTTCGCCGGCAATGCCGGTGGCTATCAGGGCGGTGCCGGGTATTCCGGTGGCGCTGGCTATCAGGGTGGGGCTACCGCTCCAGCCAATGCCGCGCCCGCCGTGCAGCCTGCTCCGGCATCGGATCCGTGGGGCAATTCGGATAATTCCGGTTCCTCATCGTTCGGTTCCTTTGGCTCCTCCGAATTTGGTGGAAGCAGCGACGAACCGGAATTCTGATCCGACCCGGATCGCAGCTTAAAAGAAAAGCAATTTCCAGATTTTAAGGAGAACATCAAGATGTCACGCAAGAGGCCGCAGCCGCCGGTCAAGCCGTTTAAGAAGAAGCCGAATCCACTGAAGGCCGCCAAGGTCACCGAGATCGATTACAAGGACGTTGCCCTGCTGCGCAAGTTCATCTCCGATCGCGGCAAGATTCGTTCCCGTCGTATCACCGGTGTTTCCGTGCAGGAACAGCGCGAGCTCGCCAAGGCTATCAAGAACGCCCGCGAGATGGCTCTGCTGCCGTACGCCACTTCCGGTCGCTGATCTGAGAGAGGTTTGAACAATGGCTGAAGCTAAGGTTATTCTTACCAAGTCCGTCAATCACCTGGGTCACCCGGGCGACGTCGTGACCGTCAAGGCCGGTTACGCTCGTAACTACCTGATTCCGCAGGGCCTCGGCTTTGCTTGGTCCAAGAACGCTGCCGCCCAGATCGAGGCCATGAAGCGCGCTCGTCTGGCCAAGGCCGTCGCCACCCGCGAAGAGGCTGTTGCCGCCAAGGAACTCATCGAGGGTTCCGTCGTCGAAATCGCCGCCAAGGTCTCCGAGTCCGGCAAGCTGTTCGGTGGCATCTCCGCCGACAAGATCGCCATCGCGCTGTCTTCCAAGGCTGCCGTCAACCCGAAGAACATCACCGTGGATCCGATCAAGACCACCGGCGAGTTCGCTGCGACCGTCGCTCTGCACCCGGAAATCTCCGCTTCCTTCACCGTGAAGGTTGTCGCTGAGTGATTCGGCCCCATTCGCTATGGCTGCATTCATTGCGGTTACGGCGAATGACTTCAGACTGAGATACGTCTGAGCTTAAGCATGGAAAATCCCCCTGCACCAGCTGAAAACAGCTATGCAGGGGGATTTTCATATTTGATCAGTTGTAGCCACCGTCATCAAGCGTGACCGTGACCTTACCATCCTTGATAGCGAACGATCCGCTCGCATTGAACGTCGTACTATCATCATCCGGATCCCAAGAATCGCCGTCTTTCACCTCGTATGTGCACTTTGCCTTACCGGTTTTAGTATCAAAAGCGCCATAATCAAGGTCGACTTCGTCGATTTTCGGATAGACGCTGATCGACCACGCGAAATTACGGTAATTATCCTCATCCCATACGCGGAAGCCGAACGGGCAGTTTTCCGGCGCATAGTCGGTGGATTCCGCGCACTTGTCGAGCGCGTTGTTCACGGCGGTGCTTAATGCATCCTTGAACTTGCTGGTGGTCGTCACCTTCAGCGTGGTCGGCGAATCGCTGTCTTCGTTCGTGCGGAATACCACCGTTTCGCTGACGATATAATCCGTGCTCGTAACGGAAATGTTGTACGTGCCCGGGTATACGCGCAACTGCCATTCGCCGGAATCCGTCTTCTCCGCGTTTTTGGCTGTGACCGCAACCTTGTTGACCGTCAACGATTCCACACTGCTTGGCACGGAAACATTGATGGACTTGATCAGTGGCGTGGTGATTTGCCAGTTCGGGAAAATCAGGAATTTGTTGCCGGATTTGTGCATCGTGAGTTCCTCATCGACGGTTTCGCCGTTCAACGAGTAGCTGATTGATGCGGTGGTTGTGCCATTGCCGGATTTCACGCCATTGACATGCGCATTCGAAATGGTCGCGTTATCGGTCTTGGCGACGCTGTTGGAAAGCAGCTTGCGTTGGTTTTTACCCACTTGAGGATCGGCAATGTCGTTAGCCTTGTCGTAATCGCCGCTGGCGATTGCCGACACATAGCTTTCCGCCATGGATTTCGCGCTGAAGACGGTCGAATTGAGCACACCATAGACAATGCCCAATACGATCAGTGCACCGGCGACGATGCAGCCGATCAGGATCGTCTTCTTAGTTTTTGGGTCGAGTGGCTTTCCTTCACCCTGTGGAACGGCCGGCATCGGAATGTCGGCCGGAGATTGTGGCATGGGAGGAACCGAAGCCGTTGACTGCGGTACTGGTGGAACCGAAGCAGCTGGCGCTGGGATTGGCGTGGTTGGCATTGGAACAGCGGGCATCGCTTGCGTAGGAGCGGTCTGCGCGGCTGGTGACGTTGCTGGCGCGGACGGATTGGCGTACTGCGCGTTGTATTGCGCGTTGTATTGCGCGGTCTGCGTGGTCTGCGCGGAAGCTGCGGTCCTGGCTGCCTTCGGTTGGCCGAAATGCGGATCGCAAGCCTTGACGTAATCGACGACGTTCTGCGGAGTCTGCTGTACGGTACCGCCAACAAGAATCTTCCACAATCCCGGCGTCGACGCAACCAACGTCGGACCAAACGTCATCGCAATCACTTCAACGAGGAAAGCCCAGACGCCGGCGACGATGAAATACCACATTGGCACCATCGTCGAAACCGTATTCGAGCTGTATCCGGCAAGGAAATTCGTGCACAGGAATTCCGCGACAAGCCAGAACACCATCACGGCGACAGGAGCCTTCCATGTGTTCTCCCACTTCGCATAATACGGGTCATACATGTTGCGGGCCGTCTCACGAAGCGCAATGTAAATCGTTGCAATGATGAAAAGCACGAAGCAAATCCACAGTGCCCAAGCGTATTGGGTGACGCTGGCGACATTGAACAGGGAAAGCGTGTAGGAGGATTGCCCGGAAACCGAAGCCGTGACACCACCGAACGAAGATACGGAAAACAGTACGAACGGTACGGCAGGCAATAGCAGCGGAATCAGCAGTATGCCGGCCAGTGCGCTCGCTGTGGATTTCAGTGGAACGGAGATGGACGGTTTTGCCCTCAGTGCGGCGCCGCGCAATTGCAGGATGGCCATGCGGCTGCGGGAATTCCTTCCGTGTGTCCGCAGTGCGGCGTTGCCGTCACCGCAGATATGCGATTCTGTGGTTCCTGCGGTTTTCCGTTGGGGACACAAGGTGCTCAGCCGGCTGAGACCACTCAAATCGATGTTCCGCCGGCAACGGCCGCATATCCTCCGGTTCCCATGCCCGCGCCATCAAGCCTGCAGCTAGACATGCAGTCCGGAACGCAATCTGATCCGCAAGCCAATGATTGCAAGAACCGCAAGAAGCCAATCATCATCGCAATTATTGTAATTATTGCGGTGATAGCGTTAATCGCGGGATTTGTTGTATGGAAATCAACCAATCATAATAGCGGTGACGATTCGGCGCAAAACGGTTCTTCGACGGCGCAAAACGCGGATGAGCAATCCAACAAAACCAAGCAGAACGATGCGGCCAAGCAAACCAAGGATTGCGCGACAACGCCCGACGCGGGCTTGGAGAGTGTCGAGAAAAACGGAACCACGATGATTGCGACCGTCGCGTTCTCTGCACACGCCTGCGGTGACACCGCGTGGAAAGGCGAGGACGTCACAATCTCCATCAAGGATTCCAGCAATGAGGTGATCGCGTCCGCGGTGTACGACTTCGCATCCGATCCGATGCAGTTCACAAGCGGCACAGCGACGCTCGAGCTGGCGTACGCGATAGGGCAGTACTGGCGTGCGTCCGACCAGATCGAAACCAAGTCGACCAGCATGGTGGTGCAGAAGGGTGCGACGCCGAACGGTAATGCGGTTGCGAGTGTGGGAGACGCAAGGGGTGGTGCGAACATTGCCGACTCCGATGCGGAACGCTATGCGCAGCTGGCGTTGAGCTGGCAGCTGTCTCATGACCGGTCGGCGGTTTCCGGACTGTACGACATTCCGACAACGCAGCTGTTCAGTCGTAAATACGGTATGGAAGTCGACGGCAAAACCCAGCAATACCGCGATATTTACGCGCAGTATCTTACATTGCGCGCTTCATGGCCGAAGGCGGTGTTGGCGTGGGCCGCGGACTACAGCTACTACACGCGGTATGGGCATGAGGCCGATTATTACGTGCTTCTTTCCGGGGAGGAGTTCGGTTCGGTGGCTGATGCGCGTGCATGGTGTTCGGACAATGGATTCGGGGAGAATGATTGCATGGCCGTGCAAATAAATTAGCGAAATGAATTGGCGGAAGTGTTTGGGGTGATTGGATTACGCGGAACGACAGTTGTGAAGAAATTGTGATTTCCTGCCTTGGCTGTGCTGTTTAGATAGGGAACATGATGGCTGGATCGCATTTTTCTGTAATTTATGCAATATGCTGAAATCGTTGAAAAATAGCGGTTCTACAATCGCGACACGCCGAGAGTTGCGTTCTTCTTGATTCTGAGTATATTTACTTCTCGTGCTCAGCGAGAACAAAACCTCGCAAGACCAACGCCCCTTTAGCTCAGTTGGTTAGAGCAGCTGACTCTTAATCAGCGTGTCCAGGGTTCGAATCCCTGAGGGGGCACAGACAAAACCTTGGAACTCCGGTTCCAAGGTTTTTTGTTTTCTGATGCTCGCATGTCTACTCCCACATCCACTGCAGTTTGCGTAGAAACTGTTTCTCGGGCCTATCCTCCTCGTACTCCGCATCCGTACTATCGGCAAGGTTCTCCAGCGTCCTGATTCCTCCAGTCAGTGGAGGAATCTTCCCGTTTGTAAGCATCCCAGAGTCCGAAAACATCTAATCGGTGGAGGGATCTTCCCGGAAGTGGGCCTTTCAGCGGGCGAAACATCCAGTCGGTGGGGGAAGCTTCCCGCTGGCGCACGCTTCAGCATCTTGATTCCTCCAGTGACTGGGGGAATCTACCCGGAAGCAAGCCTTCCAGCGGGCGAAACATCCAGTCGGTGGAGGAATCCACCCATCGACTGGCGTCTCAGCGTCCTGATTCTTCCAGCCGGTGGGGAAATCTACCCGATGGCGCACGCTTCGGAGTCCTGATTCCTCCAGTGACTGGGGGAATTTACCCGGAAAGCAAGCCTTTCAGCGGGCAAAACATCCAGCGGGTGGAGGAAATGGGATGCTAAGGAAAAGGCTTTGCGATGAATTCCCGTGGATGGACTTACGTACCGGCCCTACTGGCTTCCCGCGACGGACTCACTATGGCTCCCGCACGTCGGCCGACGCCTCATCACTCCATGAAGACACGCGTTCCAGGTTCAATCCCCCCGGTGCGTCCACCCTGGTAATAACTTCCGAGGGTATAGGCAATAACTTTGGTTCCTACATGCTCAAAGGCCCACGTGCGGTCCGATCATCGATTTGCTTCTTTGTCTGAGAATAATGACGTGTTACTCTGATTGCAGAAGACAAGATCGTGGGCACTCTTGGCAAGGGCAGGTCGACAGGCTCCAACGCGCAGTACGACATCTCTAATCTTCATTTCTACAGGGATGGCGAAGACATCGGTATTGCAGAGTTCTTCGGAGTGGATTCATCATCTATAGATAAAGCCAGCACCATGGTTGTGGCCACGCTGACCACACCGAAGAAGGCTGCGAAAGGCAATCTCATTGGCACATGGGGATTCTCTGCCAAGGCGGCAGTACTGACGATAATGGTGGAACTGGCGAAACCGCGGTTTGCCGAATCAAACTACGAGTGCAATATCCAACATATGAAACCAGCGCTATGACGTCATACCTAGTGGCATACTGACTTCCAGTGCGGGGAGTAGTGTTGGACGCTGTTGTCCGCCGAGAGCGGAATCGACATCAATCTGATTCTTATTGAGAAGAAGCAATAGAGGAAACAGCAGTGGAATACTCGACTTTTGTCAAACTTGCGGCCGAATTCTTCGGTACCGCCATTCTGATGATCTTCGGCAACGGCGCTGTCGCGAACGTTGAACTGAAGAACACCAAGGGCCACCATGCGGGCTGGCTGAACATCGCCATGGGCTACGGCTTCGGCGTGATGATCCCGGTGCTCATGTTCGGTGCCGTCTCCGGCGCGCACATCAACCCGGCCATGACCATCGCCCAGGCTGTGAACGGCCTGTTCGACTGGAGCCTCGTGCTGCCGTACATCATCGCCCAGCTGCTTGGTGCCGCCGCAGGTCAGCTCGTGGTGTACATCACCTACTACCCGCACTATAAGGACACCGAAAACGCCAACGCCATCCTCGGCACCTTCTGCACCACCGACGCCCACAACGACCGCATCAACTACTTCGTCAACGAGTTCTTCGGCACCCTCGTGCTCGTGTTCGGCGCCCTGTGCTGCCTGTCCATGCCGTGGGGCGAAGCGGACCACGCTGCCGCTTCCATCGTGGTCGGCTTCATTGTGTGGGGTCTCGTGACTTCCATGGGCGGCCCGACCGGTCCTGGCCTGAACCCGGCCCGTGATCTCATGCCGCGACTGCTGCACGCCATCCTGCCGATCCCGTCCAAGGGCTCCTCCCGCTGGGGCGAGGCTTGGATTCCGGTTGTCGCCCCGATTCTGGGCGCTATCGTGGGTGCGTTCGTGTTCAAGTTGTTCGCCTGATCGCATTCAATCATTCGTGACTTGTTTGCCTGACCGTCGCATAAGTTGCGTTTGATATATGAGAACTGTTGCATAAAGCCTGTTTTCCTCGGAAAATTTCCGGTACGGGGGAAGCAGGCTTTTTGCATGCCTACTGTTGGCTGGTAGTGTTGCCGCGGAAGAGATATGCTGCCACCTGCGTGACGGCAGGGTTATAAGGAGGCCGGATTGAAGCGAATTCGTACCATTCTGCGTGCGCTCGATCCGAAAGCGGCCGCCACCATGAGCCGACGGGAACGGACGGAAGCGTTCCGCATCCGCAGAAGCGTCGTGGCTTGGATTCTTGCATTATGCGTCATCGTGTCATGTACGTCGTGCAGCGTGCATGCCGTGCTGGTCAACGCGGTACTGAACGGACATGCGAAAACGGCGCAGATCGGCAATTCCGGAACACATTCAGAAAAAACGGATCAATCCGCGAAATCCGAAAAGAAATCGCAACAATCAGAGAAGAAAACCTAGGAATCGTCGGAAACGAAAGACGCAAAGGCCTCAGCGGAGGAAACGGCGGAACCGCAGGAAGACGCCGTCACCAAAGCGCTTCGCGAGCAGTCGGCCGCGCTGATGGACGATCAGAAAAGCGAAATACTTGCGAAAGCGCAGCAAACGGCGCAAAACAGCGGATATGGCATGGTGCAATATCATTACTGTGTGGTCACCAATGGTGAAGTCGGATCAGTCGAAGATTTTTCGAATGCCGTGTTTCGTATTCTGAACAGCGAACATGGATGGGCGCGCAGGCGCGATTTTCGAACCTTCTACGAACGGCAATTGCGATTTCAATATCGTGCTCGTCTAAGCGTCGACCTTGCCGACGTTCTCGTCGGTATGTTCGGAGCAATACAGCTGCCGTGTGGGCAACAATGTGATTATCAACGATGATCGTTGGAATTCCGGCACGGACGTGTGGATGCCGGGAGGCGGCGACTTGGCGCGATATCGCACGATGGTGATCAATCATGAGGTCGGGCACCGGTTGGGGCATATCGACAATGAGATGACGTGCGCGGGGGCTGGCCAAGCGGCACCGCTTATGCAGGAGCAGCCCATATTTTTGGATGGCTGTGCGATCAACGAATATCCGCTTGATTCGGAATTATGGATTGGCTGAACGCGATTGCGGAATAGAGCTGCAGAATAAAACTGCAGAATAGGGCCTACAGTCCGAAATATGCGTTGAACTCGCCTTGATCGAGCGTGCGGTCTGACGTGTTGGTGCGAACGGCATCCCAACTGAATACGCCAAGCGCTTCGTCGGCGCTCATAGGCTGCGGTTTGGTGTGTTTCAGGTTTCCCTGCAATCCGAGCAGCCATGCGCAATAGCCGATGATCTGTTGCGCGGTGGCGCCGTGTGCCGTGAGTATGCCGAGATCGAGCGAGCGCTCGCGTTTGGCAAGGCGTTGGCCGGCTGCGTTGTCGATGAGGGGCAGATGCGCGTATGAGATGGTCACATCGTCAGGTTTATTGGAACCGTCGGCAGGATGGAAGGGCTGTGTCGGTTCGGAAGGCTTGAATCCCGCGTTGATAAGGGCTTTGCGAATGTAGATTTGCAAAGCGTTGGAGCGAAGCAGATCACGGCCGCGCACAATGTCGGTGATGCCCATGTCGAGGTCGTCCACGGTGACGGCCAGCTGGTAGGAGTAGATGCCGTCCGAGCGGCGCACGATGATGTCGCCGATGTCGTGGGCGAGGTTGTATTGCTGGGTGCCGAATACTTCGTCGTGGAAGGTGATGGTGGTGTCGGCGGTGGCGATGCGCATCGAGTGGCGGTCGTTGTTGGCGAGGCGTTGTTTCGCACGCTGCGGTTCGCTGGCGATGAGGCGTCGGCATGTTCCTGGGTACACGGTGAAACGATCGCCTTCCTGTGGTGCAGAGGCGGCGCGGATGTCGGCGCGCGAGCAGAAGCAGGGGTAGATGAGCGGTGTTGCCTCAGAGGTGGCTGCTTCGTTGCCTGCTGTAGTGCTGCAGGGCTTGGAATCGTTGAAACCAGTACTGATAATATCGCTGATTTCGTCAAAGCTCAGCTTGCTGAGAAGCTCAAGCGCTTCTTGGTATAGGGCGTGTCGCGACGACTGGAATACCGGTTCGTCATCCCAACCGAGACCAAGCCATTCGAGATCGCGCATCATGGTTTCGGCGGCGCCGGGAACCACTCGTGGCTCGTCGATGTCTTCGATGCGCAGCCGTATGGAATCACCCGATTTGCGGGCGGAAAGCCATGCTCCGAGCATGGCGTAAACGTTGCCGATGTGCATGCGTCCTGATGGGGTTGGTGCGAATCGGCCGGTCATGGCTGCTCCTTTGGTGGGTTGACTGTGGCAGTACGCAACTGTACCCGTTGGGGTTTAGCTAGGTTTAGCGTAGGGCGATTCAGGTGGCGTGAGCCCCCATAGCCTTACGTTAAAGTGGTAGTATATGCCGTTCGGGCGCGTTCGTTTGTGATGGTAATCTACGAGCACGAGAATGGTATTCCGTTTTGTCGGATGAATGGGGTCGATATGACGAAAAGGCAGTTTAGTAACACGGAGGTCGAGTATCTTCGTGCGTTGCCGGCGGTTGAGTCGGTTACGGAAAATCGGATCACGTATTCGCGTGATTTTCAGATCAGTTGCATGCGCCGATATTTGGATGGCGAGCGGCCGAGCACGATTTTCACGTCGGCTGGGTTGAGCCCTGCGATCATCGGGCGCAAGCGTGTGGAACGTAATATCGCACGTTGGAAAGTGGATCTGGATATTATGGCGGCCGCAAGAAGCAATTCCACGACGGGCGCCTTGTCTTCCGACACCAGGGAACGATTGGTGACTGTGCAGTTGGGCAGATTCGATCGCTGACGTGTCAGGTGCTTGCGTTGAAGGAACGCGTTGATGCTTTGGAACGCAAATTAGACGAATCGCAAGGCTGAATTTGAGTTCGCTGAGAAAATTTTTTTTTGAAGAAAAAAGTTTTTTTCGGCGCGTGTTTAGTAAATCTTGCATATAGTTGCTGTCGGACGGAGTCTTTGAAGTTCCCCCTTCTACTGCCGTCTGTTTTATTAGCCCGTACGGATATCGGTCGCTTTATCGCTTCACTTCAGACCGTCGTACGGGCTTCTTCTTACTCTGGTAGAGGTAGTTGGGATTGAACGCAAGAGGCTGAACATGACTGCATATATGGACCATAAGAATCTTGCCAATGAGGTGATCGACGGTGTGCGTGCCGTGCAGATCGCCGATGGCGTGCACCGTGTACTGGACCGCATCGCATCGGCGGAGCAGCATGCCGGGCGTGACGCAGGTTCCGTACGCCTGCTTGCCGCCACGAAAACGCGCGACGTGGGTGAGATCATGGCTGCGATCGACGCTGGCGTGCGTATGATCGGCGAGAATCGTCCGCAGGAAGTGATGGCGAAGGCCGAAGGATTGATGGCGCGTTGCGGGGAGCGCGGATTCGCGTTGGGCGTTGCCGACGATGCCGGCGCTTCCACTATTGCGGGTGAGCATATTCCGTTCCATCTGATCGGCCAGCTGCAAAGCAATAAGATCGGCAAAGTGCTGCCGGTCGTCAACACCATCGAATCGGTTGATTCCCTTGACTTGGCGGAGAAAATCTCACGCAGGGCCGTGGCGCGCGGCATCACCGTGGGCGTGCTGCTGGAAGTCAACGAATCGGGTGAGGCGTCGAAATCCGGCTGCGATCCCTCGCATGCCATTCGCATCGCGCAAAAAATCGGTACATTGGACGGACTTGAATTGCAGGGGCTGATGACCATCGGCGCGCATGTCGACGACGAAACCGCCATCCGCAAGGGATTCGAGCACCTGCGCAAAACCCGCGACCATATTCTCGAATCCGGCGAGCCGGGCACGCAATCCTGCCGCGAACTGTCGATGGGCATGACCGGCGACATGGAACTTGCGGTTGCGGAAGGATCCACCATCGTGCGCGTCGGCACCGCGATTTTCGGCGAGCGTGCTTTTATCTGACGTTTTCTTCCTGTGACGGGCCTTCGCATGATGTGATGCCGTTTCTTTTTTTCGATGTTTTTGATTGTCGGGCGTTGCATGTCGATGATATGGACGATTCGACGATTGTTGCGGGTAGACTGGCAGACATGAGAATCGCACGTTTTTCGCATAATGATGTACCGCAATACGCTTTCGTGCAGACCGACGAAAGCGACGGCAAGGACTATCTCGTAGCGCTTGAGGGGCATCCTCTGGCCGGTGCCGGTGTGAAGCCGACCGGCGAGCGTTTTCCGGTGGATGGCGATGGCATTCGTCTGCTCTCTCCGGTGATCCCGTCGAAGGTATACGGGCTGGCCAAGAATTACGAGGCGCACGCGCAGTTCATGCATGAAGCAGGCCATTCCGACATCAAGCACGCTCCGGAAGACATGGTGATCTTCTCCAAGCCGAGCACGTCGGTGATCGGCCCGGACGATCCGATCGTGATCCCGTCGTACTCGAACGATATGAATTTCGAGCCGGAAGTGGCCGTGGTGATGGGGCGCATCGCCAAGAACGTGACGGTCGAACAGGCCATGGATTACGTGCTCGGCTTCACTTGCGTGAACGATGTGACATTGCGTGACCTGCAGGGACTTGACCCGATGTGGACGCGTGCGAAAGGCTTCGACACCTCCTGCCCGCTCGGCCCGTGATCGTGACCCGCGACGATTTGGATTGGAAGGACGCGAAGATCTCCTTCACGCTGAACGGTGAGGATGTCGAGCTGGCTTCCGGCACCACGGCGAATCTGATTCACGGCATTCCGGAGCAGATCGCGGCGATTTCCAGCTTCACGACGCTGCTGCCGGGCGACGTGATTCTGACGGGCACGCCGAACGCTTCCGGTCATCTTGATCCGGGCGACGAGGCGATCGTGCACGTCGAAGGCATCGGCAGCCTGCGCAACGTGGTGGTGCGCGGCTGATTGCCGATTGCTGATTGACATATTGAAGATATGAAGGCCGTCACCTTTCGTGGGTGACGGCCTTTGTGCTGCGTTGTTCGCGATTTCCCGTTTAGTGAACAAAAGTTGAGTGTTGCAGGCTCAACTTTTGGGAATAGAATGGTGGTGAAGTCGGTTGAGCATATCAGACAACGACATATGCGTCGACGCGACCGTGCGAAAAACGGACGATCGGCGCGAACCATGGAGGATGATATGGAACAGAAGTTCACCACAATGGCGCAGGAAGCCATTTCCGACGCCGTACAGAACGCGTCGGCAGCAGGCAACGCGCAAGTCGAAACCCTGCACCTGCTTGACGCGCTGCTGCGCCAGGAAAACGGCGTGATCCGCGGTCTGATCGAAGCCGCGGGCGGCAACGCGCAAAATATCAGCGCCGCCGTGCACCAAGCGCAGGACGCGCTGCCAAGCGCCAGCGGATCGACCACCGCGCAACCGCAAGTCAGCAGGCAACTATCCGCAGTACTTGCGCAAGCCGGCAAGGAAATGCAGCAGATGGGCGACGAATACGTATCCACCGAACATCTGCTCATCGCCATCGCGGCGGCAAAGCCGAATCAGAGCGCGCAAATCATGGAACAATACGGCGTGACCGCCGACGCGCTACGCAAAGCCGTGCCAACGATCCGAGGAGGCGCGAAAGTGACCAGTCCCGACGCCGAAGGCTCCTACAAAGCCCTCGAAAAGTATTCGACCGACCTGACGGCAGCCGCGAAAGAAGGCAAGCTCGACCCCGTGATCGGCCGCGATCAGGAAATCCGCCGAGTCATCCAGATCCTGAGCCGCCGCACCAAGAACAATCCGGTGCTGATCGGCGAGCCTGGCGTGGGCAAAACCGCCGTGGTGGAAGGCCTTGCGCAGCGTATCGTCGCCGGCGATGTGCCGACCACCCTGCAAAACAAGAAGCTCATCTCGCTTGATCTGGGCTCCATGGTGGCAGGTTCGAAATACCGTGGCGAGTTCGAGGAACGCCTGAAGAGCGTGCTGCAGGAAATCAAGAACGCAGACGGGCAGATCATCACGTTCATCGATGAGATCCATACCATCGTCGGCGCGGGCGCGGCCGAAGGATCCATGGACGCGGGCAACATGCTCAAACCCATGCTCGCGCGAGGCGAACTGCGCCTGATCGGTGCCACCACACTCGACGAATACCGTGAGAACATCGAAAAGGATCCGGCATTGGAACGCCGTTTCCAGCAGGTGTTCGTAGGAGAGCCGAGCGTGGAAGACACCATCGCCATCCTGCGTGGCATCGCACCGAAATACGAAGCCCACCACAAGGTGACCATCGGAGACGATGCGCTCGTGGCCGCGGCGACGCTGTCGAACCGGTATATTTCCGGCCGTCAGCTGCCGGACAAAGCCATCGATCTGGTTGACGAGGCCGCATCGCACCTGCGCATGGAACTCGACTCCTCGCCTGAGGAAATCGATGAACTGCAGCGTCAGGTCGACCGTCTCAAGATGGAAAAATCGTACCTGCTTGGCAATCCGAAAGACGATGCCGCCGCGCAGAAAGCGGAAAACGAGCTTGATGAAAGCGCCAAGGAACGTCTCGACGACCTCAACAAGGAAATCGCCGACAAAAGCGAGAAACTCAACGGTCTGAAAGCACGCTGGGACGCCGAAAAGAACGGGCACAACCGCATCGGCGACCTGCGCAAGAAGCTCGACGAACTACGCACCCAAGCCGAACGGTATGAACGCGAAGGCGATCTGGCGAAATCCTCCGCCATCAACTATGGCGAAATTCCGGCCATCCAGAAGGAGATCGCGCAAGCCGAACAAAACGAGGCGGCGGCCAAGAACAGTGCGGCAGGCGGTGCTGACGGTGGCTTGGGTGGCGATATTCCGATGGTGCCGGACCGCGTTGACGCCGACTCCGTGGCCGAAATCGTGTCCGACTGGACGGGCATTCCCGTCGGACGCCTCATGCAAGGCGAAAACGAGAAGCTGCTGACCATGGAAGACTATCTCGGCAAACGTGTGATCGGCCAGAAGGAAGCCATTCAAGCGGTTTCCGATGCGGTACGTCGTTCGCGTGCGGGCATTTCCGACCCGAACCGCCCAACCGGCTCGTTCCTGTTCCTCGGCCCGACCGGCGTGGGCAAGACCGAGCTCGCCAAGCGCTCGCCGACTTCCTGTTCGACGATGAAAAGGCCATGGTGCGCATTGACATGAGCGAGTACATGGAGAAGGCCTCCGTGTCTCGTCTGATCGGTGCTGCGCCAGGCTACATCGGCTATGAGGAGGGTGGCCAGCTGACTGAAGCCGTGCGTCGCCGCCCATATTCGGTGGTGCTGTTCGATGAGGTTGAAAAGGCCAATCCTGAAGTATTCGACGTGCTGTTGCAGGTGCTCGACGACGGCCGTTTGACCGACGGGCAGGGCAGGACCGTGGACTTCAAGAACACGATTCTGATCATGACCTCCAACCTTGGCTCGCAGTTCCTGGTGAACACCGAACTGGATGACGAAGCCAAGAAGAAGGCCGTGATGGACTCCGTGCATATGCAGTTCAAGCCGGAATTCATCAACCGCTTGGATGAACTGGTTATGTTCCACCCGCTTACGCGCGAAGAGCTCGGCGGCATCGTGGACATTCAGGTGGCGCAGGTTTCGGCCCGCTTGGCGGATCGCCGCATCAAGCTGGATGTTACCGATTCGGCGCGCGATTGGCTCGCCAACACCGGTTACGACCCGGCGTATGGCGCTCGCCCGCTGCGTCGTTTGGTACAAACCGAAGTCGGCGACCAGTTGGCGCGCATGCTGCTGGCCGGCGAAGTGCACGACGGCGACACCGTGCTTGTGGATCAGACCGGCGGCGACCATTTGGAGCTCTCCTCGTGGGCGCCGGGGCAGATTGACGACGATTTTTCGGCAGAGGCTAAGTGACGGTCGGAGTCATTCGGCTGATCGGTTTGGCCTGACTGACTGTTGATTGGCCGAGTCACGAAAACGGTCTAACCGTTGACGGTGGGCGGACTGCGCACATGCGGGTCCGCCCATTTTTCGTGCGATTGCGCGATTTTCTTTTGCGAAAACCGTTTTACCGTGACGGTTGGCGGTCATATGCCTGCAAAACCAAGCCTGCGACCGTCAAAACCGTCGCACCGATCAACACGGCGATCGCAAGCTTCGGCTGAAGCCCGAAAATCAGCCACAAAGCGAACGTCCACACCGCGATGACCATCGTCACGGTCGCGGTAATCTGCGTTACCCGCGTGCGAATCTCATATGTGATGCTGGCCTGGATAAGCGTATCCATGCTTTGCTGTGTTTCTTGCGTTTCTTGAGATTGTATTTCTTGCTTTTCTTGCGATTGTGCGGTCGGAATATCGCCTTCCGATGCTTTCTTTGCCATGGGGCGTTGCGCGATCAGCGAAATCGCAAGCGATAGCACGGCGACCATGCTTGCGAAAGCGAAATACTGATTGCGTGACCCCGCGGGGAAAATCCACGACACCACGCACGCCAGCAGACTGTAGACGTACACGATGGTCATGGCGAGCGACAGCAGCGAATCCGCGTTGGGCGTGTGGCTTTTCAGGGCGGCGGTGCCACGATTGTGCATCGGCGCGGCGCAGTAGAACATGACCGGCGTGGCGATGATGGCGTGCAGCCATGGATTGGTCAGCCAGTGGGGAAGTGTGATGCCGCCGAATGTCAGCATGGTTACGGTGAATGTGGGAGCGGTCAGTATGGTTGCGATGGCGAGACTCTTGGCGATGTCGCTTCGGTGTGTTGCGCCGGCTGCCTCGTCTGGATTTTCGGTGTGATTTTCGGTGTGATTCTTGGCGGGCTTGTCATCGGTGATGCGTTGGTGGGAGGGGGCTATGTCATCGTTTTCGCTTAGGAATAGCCTGAGGATGGCCCAAGTGGCCACGGCCGCCGCAACAATCGCCGCCACCGTCATAAACAAATCGAATCCCATGTGTTTCCGAACCCCCGGATTGCCTCTTGAATGCCTCTCGAATATTCAGCGTGCTCGCGTTGCCGCATGTTCGTGAGCATGCTTTCGGCTCCAAGCATAATGCAGCTGGGCATGGATGTCTTGCGAACTTTGATCTTCCAAGATGTCTTGGTCATGCTGTTATATAGAACATATGTTCGACAATCCTGTGTTTGTGGTGATTCTTCTGGTGGTTGTGGCTGCGCTTGGAGCCGCGGCCGGCTTTTTTGCGGGCCGTTCCAAAGGGCAGGAAATGGCCCGTGATGCGAAAACCGCTGATCTTAACGAGGCGAAAGCGCAGATCGAAGCTGATCGGCAGGAAATCAGCGAATTGTCCACGGCGGTGACCCAATACCGCACGCAGGCGGAAGGGTTGGCCCAGCAGCTGACCTATCTCAAATCGCAACTCGCGCAAGCCCAACGGGCCGAACAGGAACGAGTGGAGCGAGAGCGTGAGCGTGCCGCGGCCGAAGCGGAACGCAAGCAGGCTGAAAACGAGCGGAAACTGCAGGAACAAAGCAAGGTATTGTCTGCGCTCGCGCCCGTGCAGAAGAATCTTGACGCCTTGCAGCAGAAGGTCTCGCAAATCGAAGAAGGGCGCAAACGGGAGATGGGTGCGCTTGGCGAGCAGCTCAAGGGGCTTGGCGAGCAGCAGGCCCGTCTTGACCGCGAAACCAACGCTTTGTCGTCGGCGTTGCGCAACAACAAGGTGCGTGGCGCGTGGGGCGAGGCGCAGTTGAGGAACATTGTGGAATCCGCCGGGCTGCTGGAACATGTGGATTTTGACACCCAGGTGGTCGTCACCGACGTGGATGGGCATACGCAGCGTCCGGATATGATCATCCACATGCCGGGCGGCAAAACCATTCCGATCGATGCGAAAGCGCCGTATGCCGACTACCAGAAGGCGTGCGAGATTCCCGATACCGCCACGCCCGAGGAGCTGACGCGAAAGTCGGAGCTGCTGCATGCGCATGCCAAGGCAGTGCGTGAACATGTGAAGACCTTGGGCGACAAGGCCTATTGGAACGCGTTCGACGATGCCCCCGATTTTGTGATCGCCTTCATCCCCAACGAATCCCTGCTGCAGGCGGCTTTGGAAACTGACCCGACGCTGATGGATGACGCGTTTGCACGCAAGGTGGCTTTGACCTCGCCGATCACCCTATGGGCGGTGCTGAAATCCGTGGCATACGCGTGGCAGCAGCAAAGCCTGACCGATGACGCGAAAATGCTGTTCGACCTGTCCCGCGAATTGTATGAACGGTTCGCGGTGTTGGGCGATCGCGCCACCAAGCTGGGGTCCGCCATCACCAAAACGGTCGGTGCCTACAATGCGTTCGCCTCGTCGCTGGAATCGCGCGTGCTCGTCACCGCACGCAAGCTGCAGCGCGTCGACCAGAGCAGAATCATCGAAGCCGTGAACATGATCGCGCCCGAAAAAGCCGACATCCGCGAACTCACCGCTCCCGAAACCAGTGAACAGTGATATCTGACTAAATACGTGTCGGCATAAGTAAGGTTTGACGAGTAGAAACGGTAGGCTGGGAGTATGATCGAAGAGAAGACTTTCCGTAAGACCAATCCGGTTGCTGTGCCTGCCGATGCTCCTGAGCATAGCGACATCGATTTCGCCATGCTTGAGCCGCGTGACCAGCTGAAGTCGCTGTTGCAGGCAGAGATGGCCGACAAGCCGTTCTCGGAGCTTTCCTCTGTATTGTTCGATCATCGTGGCGCTTCGATTGTCGGGCATATTCTGCTGGACGCGTTGGAAGAATCCGGCTATTCCGTGGATGATTTCGACGCCGTGGGCGCGTTGACCGCGGCCGCGGTTCCGCTGGTGTCCGCCATGATTCAGGCGGCCGCTTCGCGCGGTGAGAATCTCAACGGTTTTGTGATGGATTTCGTGTATCCGTCCATTAAGGGACCGTCGATCGCGGGTAAGCGCGTGGTGTTGCTGGATTCCTGGCTGTCTGAAAAGTCGTATGTACAGACGTCCTCTTTGGTTACCTTGCGCAATGGCAATGAGTTGAGCCTTGATTTCTCCGTGGTGAAGAACGAGGGCGCCGAGGTGCTTGCCATCGCTTCGCTGATCGGCGGCGTTGACATGACCGAGCCGACGATCAAGGTCATCAATCCGGTGGATGGGTCTGAATCCGAGCTGCCGTTCGTTGAAGTGTTCAAGGAATCGGAGCTTCACTAGGTATCCTGTTGACCAGCCATTGGCGATACGAGGTTCGTAAGGAGGAATCGCGTGCATCAGCCTCATCCCATTGATATTGCAGCGAAAGCGTCTGGCGAGCCGGTCTTTCGCGAGGTGGGTGTAGGGCCGTGGGCCGAAACACATCCGGGTGAGCCTCGTCCGGATGATCCGCAATCTGTAAATTATGATCGCCGATTCGACTCGTCTTTGCTTGACGAGGGCGATCGTCGCAACGTGCTTGACCAGTATCGCTACTGGGCGGTCGCGGCCATCAAAGCCGATCTTGACGCTCGCGGTCGCCATGATTTCGAAGTCGCCGTGGAAAACTGGACGCACGATTTCAACATCGGATCCATGGTGCGCACGGCGAACGCGTTCCAAGCGAAACGTGTGCATATCGTCGGACCGCACAAGTGGAATCGCAAGGGGTCGCTGATGACGGAGCTGTACCAGCACGTCGAAAACCACCCTTCCATAACCGAACTTGTCGAATGCTGGAAGCTGCGCATTGCCGGAGAAATCGCGGCGGCGCAATCGCAGGCGGCCGCCATCGCATTTCGTATGCATGAAAGCGCGGGAAAAAATGTGGAAGCTGGAAACGATGCCGGCGTAAGCGATGCTTTGTTGGCTGAAGGCCGTGTTGCTGGATGCGCTCCATCTGGCATTTCGACGGATGCTTCGGATGCAAGCGGCGTTGGGAATGGATTCGAGCCTACCTGCATGGCGCAATTGGCTGCGATTGATCAGCGTATTGCCGAGTTGAAGGCGGCGCGGGTTATTGCGCTTGATATTATTCCGGGTGCGGTGCCGATGGAAACGTACCGTTTTCCGAAGCGTTGCCTCATGCTGTTTGGCGCGGAAGGCCCGGGATTGTCCGAAAAAGCGCTTGAGTTGGCCGACGATGTGGTTTACATCTCCCAGTTCGGTTCGGTGCGTTCCATCAATGCCGGAGCCGCGGCCGCCGTTTCCATGCACGCATGGATCTCCCAGCACGCCGCTCCCCAGCTCTAACCTCCATCTCCTATCGTCCAAAATCCTCCAGTGACTGGAAGAATCGGGACGATTGGAGTTCTGTCAGCGGGATGATTGTTCCAGTGGGTGGAGGTTTTGGGTCTCCTGTGGGGCGTCTGGCGGGGTGAGTCCTTCAGTGACTGGAGAGGTTGGGACTTTAGTACGGTGTTCTGCGGGAAGATTCCTCCACTTACTGGAGCAATCTTCCCGCTAACAAGCCTGTCAGAGTCCTGATTCTTCCAGTCGCTGGAGGAATCTTCCCTCTGAAAGCCTCACCAGAGACCCAAAACTTCCACCCACTGGAGCAATCTTTCCGCTGAGTGCCCTGCTAGAGTCTAGATTTCTCCACCCTCTGGAGGAATCTTCCCGGTGGCGAGCTTCTCAACGTTCCGATTCCTCCACTTACTGGAGGAATCTTCCCGCAGATGATTACCCTATGAAACGCAAGGAACCCCAGCACGCCGCAGTTTCGCAATCAGCGGTTTTTGCTGGACTGCATCGTCAAAAGTTAATCTGACAATTTCCGTAACTCCTGCGCGAAAAAGCGCTTGCTCGCGTTCTCGCTCGGCCTGAACGGTCTCCTGGATGCTCCTACGATCAGTCATTTTCGGATCAACGTATTTTGCTGTGCCGTCAAGTTCTCCGACAATAATACGTCCATCGGGTGTGCGCCATAAAAAATCGACCCTAAATTGTTTTCCCGTAAGCGAGTCGGCGAAGGAGACTTGCAATTGAGGAACCGCAAAACCGTTTTCAATCATGACTGCCCGAGCAAAAGATTCACCGCCATTTTCACTTCCTGCGTCGGTATATCTCAACAATTTGAAGATGCGCGAGCAATCGAGTGTCGTGCGTGCGCATTCCTGCAAGATCTGCTTTTCTTCGATTCCGTCTGCTGCTGCATCATCGAAAATCGGCAGGGAATAGATGAACTCTAACGTCCGTCCACAGTCCAATAAGGTACGAGGGGGATTAGTGACATGGATTCCGTTTGCGAGTACCGCATTTTCTCTGGGATATGGGCTGTAGATGATATTGAGTTTGTCGTGCGGCCGGTATGATCCGTGATTGGGCAATGTTATGGTCAGTCCTTGCCGGTGCAGGAATCGCGGGTGGTCGAATCCGTGGGCTGCGGCGGCTGTTATTCCTGCGAAAACCCAGTTGGGGTGGAGCCTGCTGAGGGTTCGGGCCGCGTGCAACGATTGTTCGGGCTCGTTCAGCTGATTCCAATATTCGGCACGGGCGAATAGCCCTGGGTATGGGCGCGCCAAATCTCCCGCGCGGTATCTGCGATATAGTCCCTTCTGGATGAGAGGGTCACTGCTGTGTGCGCATCGTTGCGCATTTTCTGTTTGATCGAGCAGCGCATCGATTTGAGGATATGCTTTCATGATTTGACGCTACCTTGTTGTGGTTCTGCTATGGAAGTGCGATCGGCAAATGTGGATAGAGGATGCTGTTTCGGGCGTGTCTGTGGATAACTTACGGGTTTTGTGGATAACTGGGTGGTTGTTTTGCAGATAAGTGCTTGTATCCGCTTGTTTTGTGTGAATTTTTGTTGTTTTCTTCTATTGGTTGAATATTTTTAAGTATTGGGATGCCGTTCAGAGTCCAGATTCCTCCATTGGGTGGAGGTATTGGGACTGTGGATGGCTGGCTTGCGGGAGAATTCTTCCATTGGGTGGAGGAATAGGGGCTCTGACGAAGCGCTAGTGGGAGAATTCATCCAGTGCCTGGAGGTTTTTAGACGGTTGTATTGCTTTTAGTGTCCGTTTTGTTCCAATGACTGGAGGATTTTGGCCTCTAGTGGGGCCTTCCGCGGGAGGATCCTTCCATCTTCTGGAGGAATCCGGACTCCAGCAGAGCGTTCAGCGGGAAGATTCTTCCAGCGGGTGGACGAATCGGGACGATGAGAGGCTGGTTTGGGCCCGGATTGTTCCAGTGAGTGGAGGTTTTGGGACTGTGGATGGAGGTTTTGGACTGTGGATGGCTTGTTGGCGGGAAGAATCCTCCAGTGTCTGGAGGGATTTGCCCGGTGAAACAGCGTTTGGCGTCCTTTTGTTCCAGTGGGTGGGGGATTTGGGACTCTGACAGAGCTGGGGTGTTGGTGCGGCGGGCTGTTGCGGTTAGCGTGTGGGGCTGCCGGGCGGCATGCAGTGTGGGGTTGCCGGGCGAGGCGAAATGGGCGGGCGCTCGTCACACAGACGCGTTAATGTTAGGGACATGCCTACTTTCACCAAAGAAGAAATCGTGCATCTGGGCGATTTGGCCCGAATTGCACTTACTGACGAGGAGATCACCCGTCTGCAGGGCGATCTGAACGTCATCGCAGAATCCATCAACAAGGTCCAGGAAGTCGCTACCGACGATGTGGAACCAACCGCGAACCCGATTCCGCTGGAAGCCTACCTGCGCCCGGATGTGCCGGAAACCCCGCTGACTCAGGAAGAGGCGACCGCAGGAGCCCCGGTTTCCGAGGCCGGCATGTTTGTTGCACCGCGCATTCTGGGGGAGGAGTGACATGAGCGAACTCGTCAAGCTTTCCGCCGCCGAGATGGCGGCTAAGATCAAGGCCAAGGAAGTTTCCAGCCGTGAACTGGTTGAAGCGCATCTCGAAGTCATCGAGGCCGCCGAGCCGAGCATCAAGGCTTTCCTGAAGGTGTCCGGCGATCAGGCTCTCGAACAGGCCGACGCCTTCGATGCCAAGTCCGATGAGGAAAAGGCACAGCTGCCGGAACTTGCCGGCGTGCCGATCGCCATCAAAGACATGATCGTCACCAAGGGCATCGAAACCACCGCAGCCTCCAAGATCCTCGAAGGCTGGGTGCCTCCGTACGACGCTACCGTCATCGAGAAGCTCAAGGCTGCAGGCATGCCGCTGCTGGGCAAGACCAACCTCGATGAGTTCGCTCAGGGTTCGTCCACCGAGCATTCCGCCTACCAGACCACACACAATCCGTGGGATACCGAACGTGTTCCGGGCGGTTCCGGCGGTGGTTCCGCAGCTGCCGTGGCCGCATTCGAAGCCCCGCTCGCCCTGGGTACCGACACCGGTGGCTCCATCCGTCAGCCGGGCTCGCTGACCGGTACCGTCGGTGTCAAGCCGACCTACGGCGGTGTCTCCCGTTTCGGCGCAATCGCCATGGCTTCCTCGCTCGACCAGATCGGCCCATGCTCCCGTACTGTGCTCGACGCGGCCCTGCTGCAGGAAGTGATCGGAGGCCACGACAAGCGCGATTCCACGTCCATTCCGGAAGGCCCTCGCCCGATGGTGGCAGCCGCCCGCGCAGGCATGAAGCGTGATCTGAAGGGCCTCAAAGTCGGCCTGATCAAGGAGCTCGGCGGCGAAGGCTTCCAGCCGGGCGTTATGGCACGCTTCAACGAAGGCGTCAAGAAGCTTGAGGAGATGGGCGCTGAAGTCACTGAAGTGTCTCTGCCGCACCTGCCGTACTCCCTTGGCGCGTACTACATCATCATGCCGTCCGAGGTCAGCTCCAACCTGGCCCGCTACGATGGCATGCGCTACGGTCTGCGCGTCATGCCGCCGGCAGGCGTTCCGCAGACCGCCGCCAACATGATGGCCTACACTCGTGAAGCCGGTTTCGGCGACGAGGTCAAGCGTCGTATCATCCTTGGCACGTATGCCCTGTCCGCCGGTTATTACGATGCTTGGTACGGTTCCGCACAGAAGGTGCGCACCCTGATCATCGACGATTTCAAGAAGGCTTTCGAGAAGGTCGACGTGCTTGTTGGCCCGACCAGCCCGGTCACCGCATTCAAGTTCGGTGAGAAGACCGAGGATCCGATGGCCATGTACGCCATCGATATCACCACCATTCCGGCCAACCTTGCAGGCGTTCCGGCCATGAGCATTCCTGCTGGTCTGAGCGACGACGGCTTGCCGGTTGGCTTCCAGTTCCTCGCTCCGCAGCAGCGTGACGAGGCCATGTACAAGCCTGCCGCGGCACTTGAGGCGGCTCTCGAGGAAGACTGGAACGGTCCGATCTGGCAGTCCCTGAAGACCCCGTGGCTCGACGGCTTGAACAAGTAGGAAGCATCGGAGGAAAGAAAACAAAATGGCTGAAAAGTTGATGAAGTACGCCGATGCCGTCAAGAAGTTCGATCCGGTCATCGGTCTGGAAACCCATGTTGAGCTGAGCACCACCACGAAGCTGTTCTGCCCGGCCGAAGTCTCGTTCGGTGGCGATCCGAACAGCCAGCTCACCCCTGTGAGCCTTGGTCTGCCGGGTTCTCTGCCGGTGGTCAACAAGACCGCCGTCGATTACGCCATCAAGCTGGGTCTTGCCCTGCATTGCGAAATTGCCGAGTGGAGCCAGTTCGCGCGTAAGAACTACTTCTACCCGGACATGCCGCGCGATTACCAGATCTCGCAGTATGACAAGCCGACCAACGGCAACGGCTATCTTGATGTGGAACTTGAAGACGGCACCGTGTTCCGTGTGCCGATCGAACGCGCCCACATCGAAGACGACGCAGGCAAGAACACCCACGTCGGTGGCGCTGACGGCCGTATCGAAGGCGCTGACCACTCCCTGGTCGACTACAACCGTGCAGGCGTTCCGCTGATCGAAATCGTGACCAAGCCGATCGTTGGCGCAGGCGATCGTGCTCCGGAAATCGCCGGTGCCTACATGCGCGCCATCCGCGACATCGTGCGTGCGCTTAATATTTCCCACGCTCGCATGGAGCAGGGCAACATGCGTGCCGACGTGAACGTGTCGCTGCGCAACAGCCCGTCCGATCCGTTCGGCACCCGTTCCGAAACCAAGAACGTGAACTCGTTCCGCGGTATTGAAAAGACCATTCAGTATGAGATTCGCCGTCAGGCGGCCATTCTGAGCGAAGGCGGCGAGATTCTGCAGGAAACCCGCCACTGGGATGAGGCTTCGCAGACCACCGCAGGCGGCCGCGTGAAGTCCGATGCCGACGATTACCGCTACTTCCCGGATCCGGATCTGGTGATGCTGCACATCACCAAGGAGCACATCGAAGAGATGAAGGCTCAGATGCCGGAAATGCCGCGCGAGCGCCGCAACCGCCTGAAGGGCGAGTGGGGCTTCAACGATTTGGAGATGCGTGACGTGCTCAACGCCGACGCTCTGGATCTGCTTGAGGAGACCGTCAAGGCTGGTGCCACCGCCGCAGGTGCCAAGAAGTGGTGGCTGGGCGAGCTGAGCCGTGAAGCCAACAACAAGGGCGTGAGCCTCGAAGAGCTGCCGATCGCTCCGGCCGATGTTGCTGAGGTTGAGAAGCTGATCGCCGATGGCAAGCTCAACGACAAGCTGGCCAAGCAGACCGTCGCCGGTGTGCTTGCTGGCGAAGGCACTCCGGATGAGGTCGTCAAGAAGCATGGCTTCCAGGTCGTGTCTGATGACGGCGCTCTCGAAAAGGCCGTGGATGAGGCTCTCGCAGCCAATCCTGACATCGTTGAAAAGCTCAAGAGCGGCAATATGAAGCCGATGGGCGCCATCATTGGTGCCGTCATGCGCGCCACTCGCGGTCAGGCTGACGCAAAGGCCGTCACCAAGATCGTGATGAGCAAGATCAAGTAACGTTTACAACGATTGCTGACGATTACAGCCGATTGTTGAATCGCAGGAAAACGCACGTTCCAAAAAGCTTGGGACGTGCGTTTTCTTTTCGTTATTCCGGAAAAGGGATTTCAAAGAAAGAGAATGCATAATCGCGAAGCGCATTTTCTTACGATTGCCGACATGTCCTTCAACATCAGGTTATGCTGGTAGAGGAATATGTACAGCGATTGCCGCCGCGCGGATTCACAGCTGACATACAGTCGGGTACAATACCCTCGGTATGGGTGCGGCGACGGTCGTGCCTGCAATGATGTAGGGGACAGGAATAATGCCAGAACAAGTTGAGGCTGCGACACAGGAGCAGTTGGACCAGCAGTCGCGTGAATTGCCGGATCTCATCGTCATTCCGTCTATCAAGGGCGAGATGGTGCATCTGCGTCCGTCCGTGATCGAAGATCTTGAACGTATGGACGCCATTGGGGCGTACATCGGCGCTTCCGGAATCACCGGCAAGGATCGGGTTGCCGAGCGTGGCGCGGTGCATGCGTGGGTGCGTCGTTCCGTGGCATGGTCCCAAGGCGAAACGCCGACCGAATCCGGTGTGGGGGATCCGGAGTCGCGTCGCACGATCGCATGGTCCATCATCACCGAAGCCGACCATGATGGCGATGGCGAGATCGATGCCGCGAATTCCGACAATGTGATTGGCATGATTTTCCTGATCGATATTGACGGTTGGGCTCGTTCCGCGCGCATTCAGGTGGTGCTTGGCAAGGATTACCGCGGCCGTGGCTATTCGCGTGACATCATGCCGCGCGTGATGACGTACGGACTTGCGCCGGAACCGGCAGGCCTTGGCATGCATCGCATTTGGGTTGCCGTGCCCGAGCAGAACACGCGTTCCGTGTCCGTGTACCAGTCGTTGGGATTCGTGCCGTCCGGTCGTTCGCGCGACGCCTTGTGGAACGCTTCGCAGAACCGTTACCAGGATCTGATCGTTATGGACACGCTGGTTGACGAGTTCGACCCGATCCGTTCGCTTGACGCGTTCGGCATGCATGTGATCGAAGATAATCCGGGCGTCAAGGAAGCGTTGAGCGCGCGCGAGCATTCCATTGCCATCCGACTGAATGAGAAGAATGCTTCGAAGCATGATGCGGAAGGTACGGATGTCAACGATGCCGCGGCAGCTGCGCAATCCGTGCAGAAAGCTTCTTCCGATGGTGCTGGTGACGTGGCCGAGGCTGTGCGGAAGGACGCGGAAGGCGCGGAACCTGCGCGACAAAGCGAGCATGATGATCGCAAGTCCGTTACTGGCGATGCCGATGCCGAAAACAGCTGGCCGTACACGGCGGGCGAGCGTAAGACGTCGAAGGAAGCTTGGTGGCGCACGCTTGGTCGTGGTCGCAAGCGCGATACGGAAGGTAAGTGATGAGCGCCGAGGATCTCGATAATTACGAAACCGACGCGGAACTGGCTCTGTATAAGGAGTATCGCGACGTAATCAAGCTGTTTACGTATGTTGTTGAAACGGAACGTCGCTTTTATTTGGCGAATAAAGTCGATTTCAATGTGCGTTCCGCAGGCCAGGACGTGTATTTCGACGTGCGCCTGACTGATGCTTGGGTGTGGGACGTCTATCGTTCCAGTCGTTTCGTCAAGAACGTGCGTATCGTCACGTTCAAGGATGTCAATGTTGAGGAAGTGCAGAAAACCGATATTGACATTCCTGATTCCATCTAGTTGCGCAGTTGCCGGTCACGCGGTTGCCAGTTGTGCGGTTGCTGGTCGCGTAGTTGGATTGCGTAATGTGGTTGCGCGCTTTGGCCGCGCAGTCGGGTCGTGCATCGGCCGGTTTGATGATTGCGTTTTGCATGATGCGATAGCCGTATATCCGGCTGACTTGGCTTGATTTTGTAAGCATTCGCACAAGTTGCGGTGTTCGTTTCCCTACCCTCGGGTAGACTATCAGGGATTTTTGTTTTCATAAGGAGACCTCAAAGTGACGCAAAAGCAATCCGTGGTGATTATCGGCGGTGGCCCTGCAGGCCTGACTGCCGCTTGGGAGCTCGTCAAGGACGGTGGCTCCGAGAACTACGACGTGACTGTGTTGGAAGCGACCCGCGAATTCGGCGGCATCTCCCGCACCGTCAAGCATGATGGCAACCGTATGGATATTGGCGGCCATCGTTTCTTCTCGAAGGACGAACGCATCATGGATTGGTGGAAGGGGGTCCTGCCGCTGCAGGGCGCGCCAAGCTATGATGACAAGAAGCTCGGTCGCGAGCACGATATGGAACCGGGCGGACCGGATCCGGAAGTCGAAGACAAGGTGATGCTTAAGCGTCATCGCGTGTCTCGTATTTACTGGAACCGCCACTTCTTTGACTACCCGATTTCCCTGAGCGCCAACACGTTGAAGGCCATGGGTCCGAAGCTTACGCTTGTTGCCGGCTTCAGCTACCTGAAGTCCATGGTGCACAAGCTGCCGGAAGACAATCTGGAGAACTTCTACATCAATCGTTTCGGCCGCAAGCTGTATTCCATGTTCTTCGAGGGGTACACCGAGAAGCTGTGGGGTCGCCATCCGTCCCAGATTTCCGCCGATTGGGGTGCGCAGCGCGTCAAGGGCCTGAGCATTATGGGCGTGCTGAAGAACGCGTTCCAGAAGCTCCTACCGAAGAAGCGCAGCAATGCTGAGGTTGAAACCTCGCTGATTGAGGAATTCTGGTATCCGAAGTATGGTCCGGGCCAGCTGTGGGAAACCGTCGAGGCCAACTGCGAGGCCGCGGGCGTGAAGGTCATCACCGACGCGAACGTGGTGGAGATTCGCCAGGCCGACGGCAAGATCGCATCCGTGGTATATGAGGATTCCGAAGGCAACCGCACCGAAATGGCCGCGGACGACTTCATCTCCTCCATGCCCGTCAAGGATCTCATCAACGCCGTGGACGCTTCCAGCCAGCCCGCGCCGAAGGACATGACCGAAATCGCCAACGGCCTGCCGTACCGCGACTTCGTGACCGTTGGTCTGCTCGTCAAGCACCTGCGCCTGTCGAACACCACCGACATTCCCACCCTCGGCAACCCGCCGATCGTGCCTGATTGCTGGATTTACGTGCAGGATCCGGGCTACAAGGTCGGCCGTTTGCAGATCTTCAACAACTGGAGCCCGTACCTGGTCAAGGACGTTGACAACACCGTGTGGATCGGTCTTGAATACTTCTGCGAAGAAGGCGATTCCTTCTGGAACATGTCTGACGAGGAAGCGAAGAAGTTCGCCATCCAGGAGCTTACGCGCATGCAGATCATCAACGGTCCGCAAGACGTGATCGACTCCCATCGTGAGCGCGTGAAGAAGGCGTATCCGGCATATTTCGACACCTACGATCGCATGCCTGAGCTCGTGGAATACCTCGATTCCTTCGGCAATCTGTATTGCGTCGGCCGCAACGGCCAGCATCGTTACAACAACATGGATCATTCCATGGCCACCGCAATCGAGGCCGTCGGCAATATCAAGAACGGCAAGACGTCCAAGAAGAACGTATGGTCCGTCAATACCGACAAGAGCTATCACGAGGAAAAGTAGGTTCCGGCAAGACCTGCACCTGTTGATGTAAAGCATGTGGTAAAGCGAAAGACCCGTCATGTGATCGCATGGCGGGTCTTTCGCATTGTGATTTGCGATTTGTCATTGACTTGAATGCTTGATTGGCATGAATACGTTGGCACGCCTACGTTGCGTTGGTCTGGATGACGTTGTATGGTTAGGGAAGTTCGAAAACCGTGATATTTCGCGGCGGACTTTCAGTGGCGGAAATTTCCGTATCTCTTTTTACAGCTGTTGCAGGCGTGTGCTTGCGAAAGCTAGGGGAAAGGCAAAAACCAGTGGCAACCAGCCCGAATCTTGAAGACATGAAACTGCCTGAGCTCAAGGAGCTCGCCAAGCAGATGGGCCTTCGTGGCACCTCCACCATGCGTAAGCCGGAACTTATCGCGACGCTTCAGGCCGCTCGTTCCGGCGGTGAAGCGCCTGCCGGTGTGACCGTGCGAGCTCCGAAGTCCGCTGCACCGGCCGCTCCGGTGGCTCCTGCTGAAGCCCAAACCGCAGACGCTGAGGTCGCGGCGAACACGGCTGAGGAATCCGGCAAGTCCAACGAGGCTGCCGAAAGCAAAGCCAACGAGGCTGAGCAGTCCGAAAAGCAGACGGCCAAAACCGTTAGGAAGACCCTTGCCGGACGTGCTGATAGCGCTGAGCGTGCGGAGCGCTCCGAACAGACGGAACGTGCCGAGCGCACCGAGCGTGCTGACCGTCGCAAGCAGGCTGAGGCTCCGACGAGCGAGGAGGCGGCCGATGTCATGGCCGCGGTGAACGCCCTGGACAGCATCGATGAGGCTCCGAAGCGCCGTCGCCGCCGTGATGCGGACGCTGCCACCGATCTGCTGGCCGAACTGGGATTGGACGATGCTTCGCCGAAGCAGGATGATCGTCGTCGCCATCGTAAGGATGATGCGTCCGACGTTGAGCCGCGCCGTCGCCGTCGTGCGGTGGAAGGGCCGAAGGATGAGGACGTTGTGCGCGATCTTGATGACATTCTCGCCACGTTGCCTTCGCAAGGCAGTGATGATGACGAACGTCGTGACGAGGCTGAAGACGGTGATTTCGCGCGTCGTGGTCGCGGTCGCGTCAGCGATAGGGGTGACCGCGTGGATCGTCGTGGCCGTCGCCTGCGTGGCCGTGACCGCGATTATGACGAGCGTGACGAGCGTCGTGGCCGTACCGGCGACCGTAACAATGATCGCAACGAGCGTAACGATCGCGTCGAGCGCAACGAGCGCACGGATCGCAATGTTGAACGCGAACAGCGTCACGAGGAGCCGAAAGAGGATCTCGTGCCTGTCGCGGGCATCGTCGACGTGCTCGATTCCTACGCTTTCGTGCGTACCTCCGGCTATTTGCCGGGTCCGAACGACGTGTACGTTTCCATGGGCCAGGTCAAGAAGTATGGGCTGCGCAAGGGTGATGCCGTGCACGGTTCCATCCGTACCCCGCGTGAGGGCGACCGCCGCAACCAGCGTCAGAAGTTCGTGCCGCTGCAGTCCATCGACTCCATCAACGGCATGACCGTGGAGGCCGCACAGAACCGTCCGCAGTTCAACAAGCTCACTCCGCTGTATCCGCAGGAGCGTCTGAAGCAGGAAACCGCGCCGAACAAGCTCACCGGCCGCCTCATCGACATCGTGGCGCCGATCGGCAAGGGCCAGCGTGGCCTGATCGTGTCTCCGCCGAAGGCCGGCAAGACCATCACCCTGCAGAACATCGCCAACGCGATCGCCACCAACAATCCGGAAGTCCACCTGATGGTCGTGCTCGTGGACGAACGTCCGGAAGAGGTCACCGATATGGAACGTACGGTGCAGGGCGAGGTCATTTCCTCCACCTTCGACCGTCCGGCCTCCGACCACACCACCGTCGCCGAACTCGCCATCGAACGCGCGAAGCGTCTCGTGGAGCTTGGCCAGGACGTGGTGGTGCTGCTTGATTCCATGACCCGTCTGGCCCGTGCCTACAACATCGCCGCTCCGGCTTCCGGCCGTATTCTTTCCGGTGGTGTGGATGCCCAGGCGCTGTACCCACCGAAGAAGTTCTTCGGTGCCGCTCGTAACATCGAAAACGGCGGCTCTCTGACCATCATCTCCTCCGCACTGGTGGAAACCGGCTCCAAGATGGACGAGGTGATTTTCGAGGAGTTCAAGGGCACCGGCAACATGGAGCTGCGCCTGAGCCGCGAACTGGCAGACAAGCGCCTGTTCCCGGCCATCGACGTGAACGCTTCCGGCACCCGTCGCGAGGAACTCATCACCGATCCGCAGGAGCTGCCGATCATCTACCGTCTGCGTCGTCTGCTTGGCGGTCTGGAGCCTGAGCAGGCTTACCAGACGCTTGTGCCGCGTCTGAAGAAGACCGCGACCAACCGTGATTTCATGGCGTCGCTGATCCAGCAGAGCGGCAATACCGCGAATAACGGCAACAGCTAATCGCAGGTAATCGCAATCTGCGGTTACGCATCCAAGGGTCGTGTGACAATCGCCATGCGGCCCTTTTGTTTCGTTCGGCTGTCTTTCTGTTCGGCTGTCTTTCTGTTCGGCTGTCTTTCTGTTTGGCTGTTTTTCCGTTTTGCAGTTTTCAACTACTTTCGAATGCGTTTCGATTGTTTTTCGAAAGTTCCGCACGATTCGGCAATGTGGATGATCACGTTGTGGACATACGGTATGTAAAAATCGACGCACGAAAAAATACGAAATCGAAAGTAAAAAGACGAAAATAGTATTGTTATATAGGGGGTATATGAAAAAAATAGGAGAAAAATGATTGAAAATCGAAATTCGTTGGAAATGTTACGAAAATGCAGTTGACGGATTGTGTGTTGGGGTGGGTATGGTAATGGACGGAAACGTGAGCTGCATAGGGGAGTCGGTCCTACCGGACTGATGCAGAATGCTTGTTGGAAAGGGGTATCTATGACAGGCAATGGCAACGAACCCGACACCACGCATGCGAGCGTGGGCCAATTCGACGATATCGACGAGACCATTCTCAGCATGCTGGAGAAAGACGGCCGCGCTACGCTGTCTCAGCTTTCGGACGCTACGGGACTGTCGATTTCCGCGGTGCAATCGCGCGTGCAGAAACTGGAACGTCGTAATGTGATTCTCGGCTACAAGGCCGTTATCGACGATGAAAAGCGTGGCCTCGCCGTACGTGCCTACATTGCGGTCACGCCGATCGATTATTCCAAGGAAGCCGAGATTCCCGCCAAATTGCAGGATATCGAAGGCATCATGTCGTGCGATTCCGTGGCTGGGTCACCCAGCTACATGCTGACCGTGCGCGCAGCCTCGCCAAGCAAGCTTGAGGATCTGCTGAACGTCATCCACCAAACGGTGCCGGTGAGCATGGAAACCACGATTGTGCTGCAACGGTACTTCTCCAAGTGACATGCGCGCGGTAGTCTTGTACGCATGAGCGATAGCGAACATGACTGGCTTCGGCCAGAAGAAGAGCATGAAATCGAAACCGTCATCAATGCGGGCACCGCGCAAAGCAATCCCGAGGTCGCCGATGCCGTGGCGAAAATCGCTGCATTGCGCCAGTCGATCGACAATGTCGACACGGCCATCGTTTCCCTACTGGCGGAACGCTTCAAATACACGTCCCAAGTGGGTGTGCTGAAAGCCCGCGCGGGTTTCGCGCCGGCCGATTACAAGCGTGAGGATTACCAGATCGAACGGTTGCACCGCATTGCTGTCGATGCCGGGTTGGATCCCGACATCGCCGAAATGTATCGCGAATTCGTGGTGACCGAAGCCAAGCGCAGGCATAAGCGCATCGCCGAGAACGGCGTCGATCCGGGTGTGCTCGACGTATTCGCCTGACCTGTCTGTTTTCCGCGAAATCGTTTCTTGCCGGGGCATGCCGCGCGCTACATTGATTGCTTTGGAACGTTGTTTTGATTGCGATTGAGAGGCTCGGCATGCGTCGTTCTGTTGCGTTTCGTGCATCTTGTGCCCATCATGCCGATAGCACGCGTGGTGAGCGTGATATGCGTGTGGCGAGTGTCCATCTGCGGCACATGCTGGCTGCGTCCATTGCGGTAACGCTGGTTTCGGCGGCTCCCGTATGCGCGGTCGGGGTTTCGAATGTGGTTGATGCGGTGCGTCGGAACGGCGAGTACGTCTCGGCGGTGGCCTCGCACGATGTGATGAGCGCATATGAGTCCGTTGATGAGCCGGGCCGCTTGTATTTGACGAGTGACGCCGCTTCTGCAACTGATACGGACATGAATGCAGATGAGGGCGCGACGTCTTCGCAGCGCGTGCCGCAAGAGCGTGTGGAACTGCCGTGGGATATAACGGCGACCTTTACTTTGGACGGTCCGACCGTCAGCGCATCCAAGATTTCCGGTGCATCGGGCGTGGTCGGCATCCGCATCGATCTGAAATCGGAACGACCGGAGGAAACGGCTGATCTGACGCCGATCGTCGCGTTCACCATTCCCAACCGCGTCGGCAATGACGCGACCTCAGACGAAGGCGTGCTTGTGTCTGCCGGCAATTCGTCGACATTGGTCGCTGCGGTAGGCAAGCCGGGTGAGGATCTTACGATTCATACGTATGTGACTGCGAAAAACTTCACCATGAGTTCGCTGTCTGTCGCCGCTGTTGCCTGCGATTCCGAAAGAACTGGCTGCTATGGCAATCTCACCAGTTTGACCGATCGCGCATCCACATTGGTGGATGGTTTGACGAATGTCGGATCGCAACGCAACCATGAGCTCATCGCGCAGCTCGAACAACTGCGCGATCATGAAAAGGAGCTTGCCGAAACGACCATCGCCCAGCGTGAGCAGGAACATGAGCAGGCGTTCAACGGGTATATCGACGCGTACGTCGGCTCGTATACGACGCATCTTTCCGGATCGATTGGCGATACCACGCAACTTACCGCCATTCTCGGCACCGCGGCCGAATTGAACGGCGATACTGCGGTGGCGCAGTCCGTGGTCGATCTGGCCAACGCGGTCAACGATGTGAGCGCCGCATACCGACATACGGGTGCCGCCGACGCGGTGAACGAGGTGATTCGCACCATCGAACAGCGTGGCACATCCGGTTTGGTGGCGGAACTCAACAAGCGTGCGGGCGAGGAGCAGCAGCGTGGCGCCAAGGATTACAGTGCCGGCCAGTCGCAGCTTTCTTCGGCGATGATTCCGTATTCCATGGATTTCACCGACGCGTACACCGCTCGGCTTAAGGAATTGGGGGCTTCCGCAGGTTCGGCGCAAAACTTGGAATCTCAGGCGATTGCGGATGTGCGCAACAGCATTGACGGCAATGAGAAGTTGAAGTCGGCTTCAAGCAAGGTTGACGATGCGATGCAGGCGTTGGCGGATGCGAGCGAGCACACGGGTCAGGCCAGTGCGTTCCACCAGATCGTGCTTCGTTTTGCGGATCAGCTTGATGCAGGTGATGATTCGACCAGTTCCGACGATACTGTCGATGGTTCGGAAGTTACGTTGAAGGGGTCTATGGGACTTGCCTCGGCTTCGGAGACGTCGCTTGCGGGCCGTGCCGAGCGGGCGCGTATCAAGGCCCAACGCAAAGAGGAACGCGCGCAGGCGGATGCGGCCAATCAGCAGAACGCTTCCGACGGTACTGCGGCCAGCTTGGTGGACGACAAGAACGCCATCAGCATGGATGATGTGATGAGCTACGCGGGCGGCCTGCGATCGTCATTTGGCGCGGCTGCCGATACCACGTCGAAGAACGTTGCGAAAGTCGGGGGAGTGGAATCAAAGAAATCCAGCGATGGCGATTCGGTAGATTCCGCATCTGAAAATACTGGAACAACAGGAAAAACCGCATCTTCCGAAATGTTGATGACAAGTGCGTTGCCGATTGCAGCATACGGCATTGCTGGTTCCGGAAATCGCACGTTGATTGTGCCTGATAATAGCGATTTGATTGACGAGACCGTTGAAATTGCGGCCGCTGCCGAAATATTGCAGCAGGCTTTGCAGAAGCTGTATCCGGATATGCCTGTGCAATCGCAGCCTGCTAAGGCCGCGCAATCTCAATATCTGCTTGCAGTTCCCGTTTTATAAAAATGTATAAACATAGGATCCAGATACACAAAGAGGGGCCTTCCAATCGTGGAAGATCCCCTCTTAGGCTTTTAGCCGGCTGAGCCGTTAAGCAGACAGTCCTGTGGACTGTCTGTAGGTGAAGTGAACGGCTTTGCCACGAAGGCTGCCGGTTTCACCTACAGTTGCCATTAGTTCTTCGGCTTTTTAGCCGGCGGCTCTCCAAGTTCGCTGTCGGCCACAATCACGTCGATGGCGGCTTCGGCATCAGCCTTGGCCTCCTTGACGGCTTCCTTGGCTGCTTCGGCGGTTTCCTTGACGGCCTTCAGTGCGGCGGCCGCTCCCATGAAGGAGATGCGTCCGACCACGCGACCGGCCTCGGCGATATCGCCCAATGCGCTTTCGATGGATTCGCGCGCTTCATCGGAAACGCCCAGCTGCACGGAAAGGATCGGGGTCTTCATCGAAACCTTGGCCTTCGACTTGATGCCACGCAGCGCGGCCAGAGCTTCACCGGCATGGGTGAGCAGCTCCGGGGAGACGGCTGCTGCGGCCGCATCGTACGTTTCAGCCTTCGGCCATGCGGCGTGGTGCACGGAGCCTTCGCCCTCATGCATCCAGCTCCACACTTCTTCGGTGGCGTACGGCAGGTACGGTGCCAGCAGGCGTGCGAAGGCATCCAAGCCCAGTCCCAGCGCGGTGCGGGCGGACTTCACGGCCTTCTCGCTCGGCACATGGCCGGTGGAGTCTGCGGTGCCGTATGCACGGTTCTTGACCAGCTCGATGTAATCGTCGCAGAACTGCCAGAAGTAGTTTTCGATGACTTCCAAAGCCTTGGAATGCTCGTAGTTGTTGAGGCTTTCGGTGGCTTCGCGCACTACGAGGGCCATCTTGGCCATGGCTGCGCGGTCCAGCGGCTCGGTCACGTCGGCAGGGTTCCAGCTTGCGGTTGCCGGAGCGCCCACATGGTGGTTCTCATCCTCACGGCCGATGGCCAGTGCGAACTTGGTGGCGTTGAGCAGCTTGATGGCCAAACGGCGGCCGATCTTCATCTGGCCTTCGTCGTAGGTGGCATCCAGGCCCAAACGTGCCGCAGCGGCCCAATAACGCACCGCGTCGGCGCCGAACTGCTTGATCGGCTTGTCTGGCACAACTACGTTGCCCTTGGACTTCGACATCTTCTTGTGATCCGGATCAAGGATCCATCCAGACAGGGTGGCATTGGCCCACGGCAGACACTTGTTCTCGAGATGCGCGCGATCCACGGTGGAGAACAGCCAGGTGCGGATGATGTCCTGACCCTGCGGACGCAGATCCATCGGGAAGGTGGCGTTGAAAATTGCCTGGTTCTCTTCGCCTGGCTCTTCCCAGCGGGTCACGATCTGCGGGGTGAGCGACGAGGTCGCCCACGTATCCATGATGTCAGGTTCGGCGGTGAAGCCACCGGGCACGTCGCGCTGGTCCTCGCTGTAGCCTTCCGGCACATCGTCGGTCGGATCGATCGGCAAGCGGTCCTCGCTCGGCACGATCGGATGATCGTAATCGGCGGTGCCATCTTCCTTCACCGGATACCACAGCGGGAACGGCACGCCGAAGAAGCGCTGACGGGAGATCAGCCAATCGCCATTCAGGCCGTTCACCCAGTTTTCGTAACGCACGCGCATGAAATCAGGATGGAAGTTCAGTTCGCGACCGCGTTCGATCAGTTCGGCGTTCAGCTTCTGATCGGTGCCGCCGTTCTTGAGGTACCACTGGCGGGAAGTGACGATTTCGAGCGGCTTGTCACCCTTCTCGTAGAAGTTCGTCATACGCTTGGTCGGAGTCGGTTCGCCGTCAAGATCGCCGGATTCGCGCAGTGCGTCGACGATGATCTTGCGTGCGGAGAATGTCGTCTTGCCGGCGGTTTCCTGGAAGATGCGCTTGCCTTCCTCGTCTTCGATCCAGTCCGGGGTGTCCATCACGATGCGTCCGTTGCGCTGGATGATGGAACGCAGCGGCAGGTTCAGATCACGCCACCACTCAACGTCGGTCACGTCACCGAACGTACAGCACATGGCGATACCTGCGCCCTTGTCCATTTCCGCGGCCTTATGCGCCAGAATCGGCACCTTCACGTGGAACAGCGGGGAGTAGACGTACTGGCCGAAATACGGCTTGTAACGCTCGTCATCCGGGTGCGCGATCAGTGCGCCGCAGGCTGCCAGCAGTTCCGGACGGGTGGTTTCGATGTAGATCGGAGTGCCGTCTTCGAAGCGGAACGCCACCTTGTGGTAGAAGCCCGGATATTCGCGGGATTCCAGCTCGGCCTGGGCCACTGCGGTCTGGAAGGTCACATCCCACAGGCCCGGAGCGTCTTTCTGATACGCTTCGCCGCGGGCCAGATTGCGCAGGAACGCCTTCTGGGCCACGCGCTGCGGGTGCTCGCCGATGGTGTGGTAGGTCTGCGTCCAGTCGATGGACAGGCCGAGGGAACGCCACAGCGCCTCGAACTGCTTCTCATCCTGGGCGGTGAGCTTCTCGCACAGTTCGATGAAGTTCTTACGGGAGATCGGAACCTGATCCTTGGCGTCGATCTTCTTGCCATCGGTGCCTTCGAACGGCGGCACGAAATCAGGATCGTACTTGAGGGAGGTGTCCACACGCACGCCGTAATAGTTCTGCACACGGCGTTCGGTTGGCAGGCCGTTGTCGTCCCAGCCCATCGGGTAGAACACGTCGTAGCCGTTCATGCGCTTGAATCGCGCGATCACATCGGTATGCGTGTACGAGAACACGTGGCCCACGTGCAGGTGGCCGGAAACGGTGGGCGGCGGGGTGTCGATGGAATACACGGCCTTGCGGTCGCGGGTGCCCTGGAACTTGTAGACTTCGCTTTCGTCCCAGACTTCGCGCCACTTGTCTTCGAGACCGTCCACGCCGACCTTGTCGGGCAGCGGCGTGAGGTTCGCGTTGATGGTAGTATCTTGGCTTTCAGTCATAAACGCTAGTCTAGAAAGCGAATGTGACAACTTACGGAACTGCAGCCGAATGCCGAAATCGCAAGAAAATCAGCGCAACACACGGATTGTCCGCAGTGTTCGGCGATTGATTGACAATCGCGGGAAAATCACTGCAACTTCACTCTGCTCAACGGCAGCAGACGGTCGGTCAGATTTTTCGGATATCCCTGCAATTGGTCGCTTACCGCCATGAAATTCTTGCGCGTGTACAGCCAGTCGCTTGCCGCGTTTTCGCTGACGGCGCGTGCATACGTGCGCATGCGTGCCTGATAATCGTCATCATTGGTGGCCGCCATCGCGTCCGCATATGCCTGCTGCACATCGCCGTTCTCATAATGGAACACGCTCTGGCCGTCGGTGAATACGCTCGCATCGTTTTCGCCGCTCATGGTGGTGAGCGCGATATTGTAGGTGCCCGCGTTCATGCGTTCCGTGACTTGCGCCGCGGAATCGAGCACTTCCAGATTGACGCCGATATTGAGCTGTTCGATCGCCGATTTCACGGTGTTGCCGATCTGCTCATATTCCTTGGGCACCAGCAGATCGATATCGGCGATATAGTATGCGCCGAAATAGCTGCGCATCTGCTGGCCCTGCTCAAGATTGTAGGGGAACAGTTCGCTCAAATCCTCATACCCGTCTTCCAGCGGGCTTATCGGGCCTCCGAGCGGCGAATAGGCGTCCGGAGCGTCTTTGGCGATGGTCTGCGCGTCGATGGCGTATCTCGTCATTTTGCGGATCTGCTCGTCGGAGAACGGGCTTTCGGTGCCGTTATTGAAGGCGAGCATCACTTTGTCGAAGCTGATGCCGCTGTCGGAGTTGATGCCGCTTTGCTGGTTGAGCTCATCGGCGGCAGACGCGCTCAACGGCAATGCCATGCTGATTTTCTTGGCTTCCATGGCGCTGACCAGCGAATCTTCGGAAGCGTAGTAATACAGCGTTATTTGCGATGCGGCGGCTTTGGTGCCCCAATACGAGTCGTTGCGCTGCAGCACGATCTGTGTTTTCGACGAGGCTTCCACGGTGAACGGTCCCGATCCCACGGCTTTCTTGCCGTAATTCGCCGTGCTTTCCTCATCGTAAACAATGCCGGCACGCCCGCTCAACGCGCGCAGCAGGCACGGATTCGGCTGATTGAGGGTGATGACCACCGTTTTTTCGTCGGGATTGGTGATTTCCTTGAGACTACCAAGTTGGTCGGATCCCACGTAATTGTTGTTGATGACGTTTTGCAGCGACCAGACCACGTCGGACGAGTCGAGTTTATGGCCGTTGGCGAAGGTCATGTTGCTGTTGAGCGTGAACGTGTAGGTCAGTCCGTCGTCGGAAATCTGCCATGATTTCGCGATTGACGGCTGCAGTTTGTTGGTTTCGCTGCGTGACACCAGGGTTTCGTACACGTTTTCGAGCAGCGCCTGCTCCAGCGCGGTGCCCTGTTCGGTGCGGATGTCGAGCGATTCCGGCGCGCTGCCCTGAATGCCGATGGCCACGGAGGAGTCGGAAACGAGCGTGGTGAAGGAGGTAATCGGATTTTTGCGGTTCGTCAGCGACCAGCCCAGCCAGGTCATGACGCTGAGCATGATGGCGACGCCGAAAAAGATCAGCCATCGCGTGATTTCGGCTTTCAGCTTGGCTTCCCGCCCGTTTTCTTCTTCCATGGTGTCTTCCATGGTGCTGAGTCTAGTTGGCACAGGCTACAGCGGGCATGCGCGTTACGCTGCGAATGCGCTCGGACAGGTGTCGTTAAGGGGGCAGTTGAGGCAGTCGGGCTTGCGCGCATGGCATATGGCACGACCATGCAATATCAGCCTGTGAGACAGGTCCGTCCACTCTTCGGGCGGGAAGCAGGCGGTGATCTCTCGTTCGATGGCTTTGGGGTCGGTGGAGCCGCTCGCCCAGTCCGAACGCCAGCGCAGCCGCCCGGTCACACGGATCACATGCGTGTCGACAGGGAATCCCGGCACGCCAAAAGCATTGCCAAGCACCACGTTCGCGGTTTTGCGCCCGACCCCGGGCAGACTTGTCAAAGCATCCATGGTTTGCGGCACCTCGCCGTCGAACCGTTCGCACAATGCGTAAGAAAGTCCGATGATGTTCTTTGCCTTCGTATGATGAAATCCGATGGAATGAATGATGCTTTCCACGTGTTCGGGATTGGCGCTCGCAAGTGCGGCCGGTCCCGGATATTCGCCGAATAATTCCGGTGTGACCATATTCACGCGTTTGTCGGTGGTTTGCGCGCTTAGCACGGTCGCCACCAGCAGCTCAAACGGGTTTGAAAAATTCAGCGCGCATTTCGGATGCGGAATCTCCTCGCACAATACGGCGTATTCCTGATGCATGCGTGACAGTCGCGCTTGTTTCGATTCCCGGGGCATGGCACCAGTCTACCGTCGCATGAATATGCAATCGCGCGTACGAAAGTGAGATAGCCGACAGTCAGATCGCAAGTATCGTGGCAATCGCAAGCATCGCAAATCGCAGGCAATGCTTGCAATGCGAATAGTGCGACAATCAGTTTTCGCTCGAAGCGTTGTGGGCTGCGGCGTCCTTGGCTGCCGCCTCGCCTTCCTCTTCTTCCGGAGGATCAAAACGATAGCCGACATTGCGCACGGTACCGATCACATGCTCGTATTCGCCGCCCAGCTTGGCGCGAAGACGACGGATATGCACGTCGACGGTGCGGGTGCCGCCGTAATAGTCATAGCCCCACACTTCCTGCAGCAGCTGCGCGCGGGTGAACACGCGTCCCGGATGCTGCACGAGGTACTTGAGAAGCTCGAACTCCTTGTATGCCAAGTCGATCGGATGCCCATGCAGACTTGCCGTATAGCCGTTGGTGTCCACCACCAGGTCTCCGGAGTGGATCATGCCGTCTTCGTTCTGCACGCCCGATTCTCCGGAACCGGAAACCGCATTGACCGGCGAGTTGCCGCGCTCGGATACCAAGCGAAGACGCCCCTCAACTTCGGCCGGGGAAGCGGACGCCACCACCACGTCGGCGATGCCCCACTGCGAATTGACCACGGTGAAGCCACCCTCGGTGAGGACGAGCACGATCGGCGTGGACAGTCCGGATGCATGAATCAGGCGGCACAATGTTTTCGCCGTGGCCAGATCATCTCGCGCATCCAGAAAAAGAATGGTGTTTTCCGGCATTTTCACCAGACTTGCCGCGTCCATTGGTAGCACGCGTACGCGGTGGGAAAGCAGCGCCAGAGAAGGAAGCACGGTAGCTGGGTCGCTAGCGAACGTCATAAGCGTCAGATCCGTCACGTTAGCTCCCTTTGTCTCTTGTACTGGTTTTGTATCGTTGCCGCGATTGTACTCTTGTTGTGTGTTGTCGGCGTTTCATTAATTTTATCTGAACTATGTGGACACTTGCGGCTACATTTAATGGTATCGCATACGTAATGACCACATTATGGAAAAACATGAAAAGGGGACGAAATGACCGCCTCTGAAAAAGTTGCCGTCAAGTCGGCTCAGAAAGCCTCGTTCGGCAAGGTGTTTGCCGTCCAAATCGCCGCATATGTGGTGCTGGTTGTGCTTGCTCTGATTCCCGGCATTTCCTATGGGAATACGGAAGAGCCCGCAATCGTGTCGTTCACGGTTGTGGCTTCCGTGGCGATGATTGCGCTGCTTGCCGTGTTCAACCCGTTCCGCGATGGTGTTGCGGGGCATGCGATTTCCGTGATTGCGGGCTTGCTTTCCGTGGTGTGTGCCACGACGATGATGCTCGGACGTGCGATTTTCCCTGCCGGTTTGGGTGACGAAGACACGTTTTGGATGCAGGAAGGCTGGATCGCCGGCGTCGGCGGTCTGCTGATCCTGCTGATTGTGGTTTCGTTCGGGCGTCAGATGGCGCGTGAGAACCGTACGCATCTGATTCGTTCGCTGTCGCACAATGTTGTGGAAGGCGTTGCCATGATTGGCAGCGCGGGCTGGTGCTTCCTATCGACGCTGCTGCCGATTCGTTCCGGCGAAAACGCGGCTTCCACCGATTATGGCTCGACGACGGCGTGGGCTGTTGCGGTGATTGTGGCGTTGTTGCTGATTATCGCGCTTGACGCGTGTTCGTATTGGTGGAATCGTGATGCCGATCCCGATCCGCAATCCAAGAATCCGTGGATCGGCATTGCGCTGCTGCCGGTTATGATTTCCGGAATTGTGGTCGGTATCGCATCGTACGCGACCGTCATGTTCTAATAGTGTGATTCCTGCAATCGCGAGAAAACGCGAAAGCGCAGGAAAATAATCGCAAGTATTTGCGGTAAGCGGTAATGTAAAAGCCATAATCATGTGCGATTACGGGCTTTTACTGTAAGTTTGTATATTTATCTGTATATCTGATTTGCGATTATTATGCGAGGAATCCGAGATGTTCCAGCAATACTTTCACGCCGATCAGAATAAGCACGACGCCACCTGCGATCTGTGCGGGCTTCTGCCAGCGCGAGCCGAACGCGCGACCGATATACAGACCGGCTGCGGAGAACAGGCCGGTGGTGATGCCGATGATGATCACTGAAATCCAAATGTTCAACGACATGAATGCGAAACTGACGCCGACGGCGAATGCGTCGATGCTGCAGGCCACGGCGAGCGGAAGCATGTGCTTCCAATCGAAATCAGCGGTTTCCTTGGCGTTCTCTTCATCCTCTTCGCATGCTTCACGCACCATGTTGCCGCCGATGAGGGCGAGCAGGCCGAAAATGATCCAATGGTCGACGGCGGTCACGTATTTGCTGAGCGTGGAGGCGGCGAAATAGCCGAGCAGTGGGAAAAGCGCCTGAAATCCGCCGAACCAGAGGGCGGTTTTGAACGCGTCGAGGCCGCGTAGTTTTTTGACGGTGAGACCTTTGCCGATGGAAACGGCGAATGTGTCCATCGATACGGAAACGGCAATAAGTAATGTTTGAATCAACATAGCTGGTATATAGGTTCATCCCGCCGGTTTCCCACGGGATGGGCCTCGACGGAGTCTCACGTCCGCCTACGCCTAGGGGTACCGACATAGAACTGCCGCGCCAGCCAGCGGGCTTTGAATTCTGCGAATACTGTTCGCATGCCGTGAATTACGTGTTCCACTATAGCGGCCCCGGCGAATATGCGCGTGCAGTATGAGTGTATCCCGTCTGCGGGCTGTTTCTTCCACTCGCTGGAGGAATCTGGACACTTGGAGGGTATGGTTTTGTCCGTTTTCCTCCAATCGGTGGAGGAATCTGCCCGCTGAGAAGTTGATTTGCGGGCATTTTCTTCCAGTGACTGGGGGAATTTGTCCGCTGGAAGCCGTGTTAGTGGGGTGATTGTTCCAGTGAGTGGAGGTTTTTGCCCGCTGAGGGGCTGGTTTGCGGGAGGATTCTTCCAGTGACTGGCGGAATCTGGACGTTGGAAGGTATGCAAAAGCCCGTTGACGTGTGCGAGTGCGTACGTCAACGGGCTTTCCTTGGATTGCTACCTAAAGCTATCTAGAAAGGCGTGGAAATCACTTCTCGGATTCTTCGAGGCGCTTGCGGGCGGCCACGATTTCTTCCTCGGCCTTGGCGGCACCGGTCCAGTAATCGCCCGGCAGCACTTCCTTGCCCGGCTCCAGAGCCTTGTACTGCTCGAAGAAGTGCTTGATTTCAGCCTTGTGGTACTCGGAAACGTCTTCGACATCCTTGATGCCGTCGAAACGTACGTCAGCCGGCACGCACAGCACCTTGTCATCTCCGCCAGCCTCGTCGACCATGTGGTACAGGCCAACGGCGCGGCATTCCACCACGCAGCCCGGGAACACGGAGTTCGGGATCATGACGAGCGCGTCGAGCGGATCGCCATCCTCGCCCAGAGTGCCGTCGATGTAGCCATAGTCATCCGGGTAACCCATGGAAGTGAACAGGGTGCGGTCCAGGAACACGCGGCCGGTCTCGTGGTCCACTTCGTACTTGTTCTTGGAGCCGCGCGGAATTTCCACCACGACGTTGAAGGTTTCTGCCATGTCATTTCTCCTTGAGATTGGGCAGTTTGCATTATCAGTAACCACAATACCGCTTTCCACCGAAGTGGAACCGGTATTGTGGTATGAATCGAAACGAATTTCTAGTCGAGCTGACCGAGATTAATCAGATCGATTGAGACTCAATCAGTCTTCGACTACGGTGAGCACGTGTGCCACGTCGGCCCAAGGGGCGAGCGAAACGTAGTTGTCGTAACCCCATTCGAAGTCGCGGCCGGTCAGCTCATCATGCACCTTGAGCGGCTTGTCGGTGGCGAAACCGAAGTCGCCAAGCTCGATGTGCACAATGGACTGGTGCGCGTTGTGTCCGTCGAGGTTCACGATCACGATCATCGTATCCTGCCTTGCCGGTACCGGTCAGTTCGGCCGGAGTCTGACGCAGGAATGCGATCACGCCCGCGTCGTCGCTCGG